>Ga0310694_10001638_pt1 | contig 24774 bp, 15 predicted proteins | sample 174DNAGHGhighgp2_FD_203884 | JGI IMG/M metagenome (GOLD analysis project Ga0310694, IMG submission 203884) | Sheep rumen microbial communities from Palmerston North, Manawatu-Wanganui, New Zealand - 1742 DNA GHGhigh gp2 (v2) (version 2) | ecosystem: Host-associated > Mammals > Digestive system...
CTTCCCCATCATCTTTGCCTCAGCACTCACCAAGCAGCGCATCTTCAAGGTGCTGGAGACTGCCAAGCAGGTCTATCTGAACCGCAAGATCAAGATTGGCACGTCGAAGCTGAACGAGGTGATGCTGCCGCTGATAGAGGCAACTCCCCCACCCTCCATCAAGGGTAAGTACATCAAGATCAAGTACGTCTCGCAGGTGCCCGACACCCAGATACCGACGTTTATCTTCTATGCCAACCTGCCCCAGTACATCAAGGAGCCCTACAAGCGTTTCCTGGAGAATAAGATTCGCGAGAACTGGACACTCACAGGCTCGCCCATCAACGTATTTATCCGTCAGAAATGAAGACACAGCACACTTTTACGACAAAGGGACTGCGAAGAATGGTCTTCAACGGCTCTCTGATCGTCCTGCTCACAGCGACAGCCTTGCTGCAGATTGGCTGCTCTGACAAAGAGACGCCTCAAAACAAGCCCAAGCTGGCTACAGAAGTGGCACAGCAGAGCTACGAGGCACTCTATGAAGGAAAATGCGAGGACTACCTGAAGGCCAGAGCCAACTACGACACCATGCCCGAGAGCTACCGCAAGGCCCTGCTGACCACCTACCGGCAGCACGTGGCAGAGGTGAAAAGGAACCACAACGGCGTGACGAAGGTGGAGGCCACCCGTACCGTCAACGATACCGTGATGGGCGTCATGCAGGTGTACATGAACCTGACCTACGGCGACAAGACACAGGAAGAGATCATGGTGCCGCTGGTCAAGGTAAATGATGAGTGGAAGCTGAAATAAAAAAAAGAGTGGAAACTAAAATAAAAAAAGGAGCGCAGAAATGCACTCCTTTTTATTTAGTATCTGGTTAAATTAATAGCCGAAGACTTCTTCGATGGTAAGACGCTTGATGGGTCCCAACTTTTCGAGGGCCTTCATGTCGAGCTCTTTCTCATCGCCCAGGATGATGTAGCGATAGGTCTTGTTGGCCATCTGCTGCTTCTCGAAGTTTACCATATCCTGTAGCGTCACCTTGCCCAGATCTTCATAGATTTTCTGGTTCAGGTCATAGTCCAGTCCCAACTGCTTCATGGCGTTCCACTTGCTGATGATGCCCATCTTGGTGGTGCGCAGGCTGGCCAACTGCTTGGTCAGTCCCTCCTTGGCAATCTTGAAGGCTGTCTCGCTGGCAGGCATCTCGTTCAGAATCTTATGGAAGTGGTTGATGCAGTCCATCATCTTGTCGTTCTGAGTGATGATGTGGGTCATAAAGTTCTCCTTGTCACTCTTCTTAGCAGGACGTGCATAGTAGGCCGAAGCGTTATAAGCCAAGCCACGGGCCTCGCGCATCTCCTGGAACACGATACCGTTCATGCCACCACCAAAGTACTCGTTGAACACGCCTACAACAGCAGCCTCATCGATATTCCAAGCGCGATGCTCGTCGTGATACATGCGCATATAGATGTTCTTGGCATCGAAGGGGGCAATCCACACCTCGTTGGATGGTGTCTGCTGGCGCTCATACTCCTTGTTCTGTGGAACGGGCTTCAGCTTCTTAGGCATCTTATGGGCCTTGGTCACGATGTCAGAAACCTCCTTCACACTCATAGGTCCATAGTACTCCACGCTGTGCTCAAAGCCGCTCAGGTTCTTCAGCAGGTCAACAAACACTTGTGGATCGGTATTCTTCAGCTGCTCCTCAGTCTGGATATCGCGGCTGAAGTTGCGCTCACCAAACACACCATAGCTATATAGCCAGTTGAAGTAGCCACGCTGATTCTTCTTGGCGTCATCACGGCGCTTCAGAATTTGGCCCACCATCTCGTTGTAGGCATCCTTGTCAACCTTGGCGTTCTGCAGCAGTTCCTCGCCCAGAGCCAGGGCTGCCTGCATATTCTCGCTCAGACCACTCAGACGCACGTTGATAGCGTCGCTACCCTCACCTACATAGAAGTCGCAGCCCAGTTCATAGAACTTCTGCTTCAACTCTGCAGCAGTATACTTATCGGTACCCAGGTAGTCGATATAGTCAGTAGCGATATCATAGCGGTTGTCAGCCTTACGACCAAACTCATAGCGCAGGTTCAACTGGAACAGGCCGTTCTCCGTGTTCTTCACATACAGCAGAGGCAGTCCCTTCTTGGTCTTGGCAAAGGTCAGGTCGTTCTTGAAGTCAACAAATCGGGGCTGGATAGGCTCCACCTCGGTGTTCTGCACATCCTTCACAAACTGGCTCATCATGTCGCGATTGGTGGGGATGGGCGTGATGGCGGGCTTGTCAATCTTCTTCTGAGTCTCGTCAACGCCCTGCTTCTTGAATACAGTCACATAGCCATCGGTAAAGAACTTGTTGGCAAATGCCACCAGCTCAGGCTTGGTAATCTTCGAGATACGGTCGATGCTCTCTACCTCCTGCTGCCAATCGACTTCATTGATAAAGGCGTCAACAAACATATCGGCACGTCCCTCATTGCTCTCCAGTGTCTGATAGCGATTGCGCTTGTAGTTGTTGATGATGCTGGGCAAAAGACTCTCAGGGAAGTCGCCCTTCTTCAGCTTTTCTATCTCGGCCAGCATCAGACTGCGAACCTCCTCCAGGCTCTGACCCTGTTTGGGAGAACCCAGTATCAGGAATGCACCATGATCGCGCAGCAGCTCAGCACCAGCGCCAGCACTCTGCACCTTCATGGTCTGGTTCAAGTCAAGATCGAAGAGACCTGCACGACCATTGCTCAGCACACTCGACAGCAGATTCAAGGTGTCGGCCTGCAGACTATTGGCCTGCTCAGCACGCCAAGCCATCCATACACGCTCAGCCTCAGGACCAACGATGGTAGAATCCTTGGGTTGTGTTAGCGCTGGCAGAGGTGCAAAGGTTGGCTGCTTCACATCAGCACCTGCTTTCCAACTGCTGAAATACTTATCGATAATAGCGATGGTCTTATCAGGATCAAAGTCGCCAGCCATACAGATGGCCACATTGTTGGGGCGATACCACTTGTTAAAGTAGTTCTTGATATTGGTGATAGAGGGGTTCTTCAGGTGCTCCTGGGTGCCGATGGTAGTCTGCAAGCCATAAGGATGGTTAGGCCACAGCATCTTACACAAGGTGGCGAACAGCTTTCGTGTGTCGCTAGTCAATCCGATGTTGTACTCCTCATACACAGCCTCCAACTCAGTGTGGAAGCCACGAATCACCATATTCTGAAAACGGTCGGCCTGAATCTTGGCCCAGTTCTCAATCTCGTTCGATGGGATATCCTCGGTATAGCAGGTCACATCGTTCGAGGTGTAGGCATTGGTACCCTCAGCGCCGATGGCAGCCATCAGCTTGTCGTACTCGTTGGGAATGAAGTACTGGGCAGCTACCTGGCTCACAGAGTCAATCTCGTGGTAGGCCTGCTTACGGGCTGCGGGGTCGGTAAGCTTGCGGTAGGCCTCGTAGCGCTGTTCAATCTCTGCCAACAGAGGAGCCTCTGCCTCAGGGTTGTTAGTTCCAAACAGCTTGGTGCCCTTGAACATGAGGTGTTCCAAATAGTGGGCCAGACCCGTTGTCTCGGCAGGGTCGTTCTTCGAACCGGTACGCACAGCGATGTAGGTCTGAATGCGCGGTTTCTCAGGGTTTACACTCAAGAACACCTTTAGACCGTTGTCCAGCGTGTAGATGCGGGTTTGCATCATATCACCTGGAACCGTAACGTACTTGTAATCCTTAGCCTGAACACTCATTCCAAGTGCCAGACATAGCATAGAGAAAAAGATTTTTCGTTTCATCATCATATTTAGTTTTCGTAATCTATTTCGTGGTCAAGCTGGTCGACGAAGTTGTCAAAGACCTCCTGCTCTACATCGCCCATCGCAAACTCCTTCTCGGCATCCTTGCGAATCTCAGCAATCCAGGCACGACGGGCCTTGACGTAATCTTCCTTGACACGTTCACAGGCTGCATCATCCAGTTCGTCCAGATGATAGTAGTCCTTGATGAGCTGATAACTCCATGCCCAGCGATAGTCAGCATATTGGGTATTGATAGTCTCAAAACGGTCGAGTACCTGCTGGATATTCTCCAAGGCACCGGTCTTGATGTCATCCACCAAACGCAGTTCCTCACTCTCAGGCAACAGCAGTCCGGAGAGATCGGTCCACTTGCCTTTGCCCACTTCCGACAACGGCTTTCCAAGGTATCCCTCCTTCTGGGCACGCTTCAGCACGGCACCCATGAAGATGCGCAGGGCGATGTCGTAGTACTTCAGACCTTTCTTCAGCGACGAGGCGTTGATGACATACTCATGGAAATTGTAGGTTGTCACATTGTCACCAGAGGCAGAGCGCAGACTCTCCAGAATCTTCATACCCTGCAGGATCTCACCCACTGTGAAGGGCGACAGCCAGTCGAAGTTGATGATAGACTTTTTGGACTGCTTGGAACGCTTGTCGCGCTTGGGCCATTTCTTGATATCACGGTAGAGACCCACCGTGGTGATGTTGCGTCCTGGCACCAGATACATCGTCTCGCCATAGGCAATCAGATAAGAGAAAGGCAGGCTGCGCGTATCGGGATGGTGCATCAGTTTACCAAAGCACACGCTGAAGGCACCAACGGTGGCAGGCATCAGGATATACGAGCCTGAAGCCGTCTTGGTACCGCGTTCAAGGGTTCCATAGTGCAAGGGACCCATCTTATAGGCGTGGTTCGAGAAGTTGGTGTTCGAACCGGCATTATAGAACGAGAACTGTCCACCGATGAGCAGGCTCGACTTGTGATGGCTGGCAGAGAACGGTCCGCAGAAGGCGGCACAAGCCTCACCATTGGCCATATACGAGTTGGCAAAGAACAGACTGGCCTCTGCCGTGAAACCATTGGTAATCTGACAGGCCTCGCCCACGAAGCAGTCCTGCATCTTCACCGAGTTATTGATAGAGCAGCCATCGCAGATGATGGAGTTCTCGCAGATGACACCCGTGCCAATAAACACAGGGGCATCCTCGCTACTCAGGATGGTACATTCGTTCAGACGGGCACAGCCACTAATCTCGCAGTCGCCCTTGATAACGGTGTTGGTAATGTCCTTGGTATTGATAATCTTCACGCTGTTGCCAATGATACCACGCTCGGGCGTCGATACACGCACCTCGTCGTCAATCAGCTGGCGCAGGCGGTTCACCAAGGCTTTGTCGCTATTATGCTTCACCATGAATGATGCCAACTGGGAGTTCAGCTCACGGAACAGCGTCACATTGCCGTCACCCATCTCGTTGAGCACGCTGATGGTCGAGCCAGCACCATAGCTGGCACCCTCAAGTGTTTCCAACGTGCAAATATTCGAGATATAGCAGTCGTCACCAATGGTATAGTTGTTGATGAAGTTGCCCACCTTCTCAATGAGACAGTCGTTACCGATAGAAACGTTACGCAAAGTGGCATCGTTGATACCTGAATGCTTGAAGAAGCCCTTGGCTACCTCAATCTTCTTTTCGAAACGGCCCAGGCGAATGTCACCGTAGAACATCACACGGTGGAAGTTATAGGGACGGAACTCTGGATGCACCAGCACACGCGACCAGTCCTCAGCCCAACAAACGTTGTTCTCAAGAATCTGGATTTCTTCTTGGCTCAATAATCTGTAGTCTCTCATAATTGTACTTTTGTGTAATTTGTGTTATGGTTCGTTTTCTCAATTCTCAAATCTCAATCTTCAATCTGATAAAGGAAGTCATTATACGGATACTTCTGGACATGAAGCTCGCGCACCTTGTTGTAAAGCGTAGAGCGCAACTCTTCGATGTTCTCCTTCTGCTTGGCACTAATGAACAGGGGGGCGGTAGTGAATTGTTCACCATTCACCTTCCCCTTTTCACTTAACTTTGCCATCCACGTCTTCTTGAGGTCGTCCAAAGAGATGTTCTCCTTCGTAGGCTCGGTCAAGTCGTCCTCATCCTGGGGAGTCCAATGGTAGGCATCAATCTTGTTGAAGACAACCATCGAGGGTTTCTCTGAACAGCCCAACTCGGCAAGGGTCTGTTCCACCACTCGCAACTGTTCCTCGAAGTCAGGATGGGAGATATCCACCACGTGTACCAGCAGATCGGCTTCGCGCACCTCGTCAAGGGTACTCTTGAACGACTCCACCAAGTCGCTGGGCAACTTGCGGATGAAGCCCACAGTATCGGCCAGCAGGAACGGCAGATTGTCGATGGTCATCTTCCTCACCGTCGTATCGAGCGTGGCAAAGAGCTTGTTCTCGGCAAAGACCTCACTCTTGCTCAGCAGGTTCATCAGCGTTGATTTACCCACGTTGGTATAGCCCACCAAGGCCACACGAATGAGGCGTCCGCGGTTCTTACGCTGGGTGGTTTTCTGCTGGTCTATTTCTTTAAGGCGTTGCTTCAGCAGGGTGATGCGCTGCAGAATGATACGACGGTCCATTTCCAACTGCGTCTCACCAGGACCACGCAGTCCCACACTACCCTTGCCGCCACCAGAACCTGAGCCGCCACCCTGACGTTCCAAGTGAGTCCACAGGCGTTGCAGGCGGGGCAACATATAGCGATGCTGAGCCAGCTCTACCTGCGCCTTAGCTTCAGCAGTCTGGGCTCGCATGGCAAAGATATCCAGAATCAGCGATGTACGGTCCAGTATCTTGACTTGCAGTTCTTTCTCAATGTTGCGTATCTGCTTGGCAGAGAGCTCATCATCGAAGATGACCATACCAACGGGTTGCGTCTCGCCGCTCTCGTCATCGGCAGCGGCATCGTCCATCATGCGGATATAGCTTTTGATCTCGTCGAGCTTACCCTTTCCCACATAGGTCACTTGGCTGGGACCTTGTACTTTCTGGGTAAACCGCTTGATAGTGCGTGCGCCTGCCGTATCAGCCAAAAACTCCAACTCATCAAGATATTCCTTGGTCTTAGCCTCGTCCTGCTGTTGGGTGATCAAACCCACGAGAACAGCAGTTTCAGCCTTAGCCTCAGATATGACAAATTCTTTCATTCAGTCGTTATTATCGATAATCGGATGCAAAAATAACAAATCTTTACGAAATACGCAAGAATATGGTTGAATAATCAAAAATAATTCGTAATTTTGCACACGAAACAGAAACTATTACTATTACATGAGACGACTATTTCTTATCATCACCTATCTGATAGCAAGTCTATCTTCATGGGCTCAGCCACGCTATGACCTAGCAAAGATGAGCAGGGAAAAATTGGATCGGGGAGTCGTTGCGATCAGACAAAATGATGGCAGCGTCTTCGTATCCTGGCGCACTTTGGAGAGTGACAACAAAGATGAAGCTTTTATTTTATATAGAAATGATAAAAAGCTGGTTAACAATCCATTAAAGAGTTGTGGAACGTATTATATAGACCAGCATCCATTGGATGAAGATGCCATTTACGAAGTGCGCGGAGGAGAGGTCAACGGCGAGTTCACACTATGCAAGGACGCCCCAGTGGGCTACATCGCCATTCCCCTTCAGAAACCCGAAGGTGGTGTAGTTCCTGGACCAAGAGGCAACTTCCGTTATATTGCCAACGACGCAACGGTGGCCGATGTGGATGGTGACGGACAATATGAGATCATCCTGAAATGGGACCCCTCTAATGCACACGACAACTCCCACGACGGCTACACGGGCCCTACCCTGCTGGACTGCTACCGTCTGAATGGCGAAAAACTATGGCGCATCAATCTGGGGAAGAATTTCCGTAGCGGAGCCCACTACACACCATTTATAGTCTATGACTTCGATGGCGACGGTTGTGCCGAGCTGATGGTGAAGACGGCCGACGGCACTCGCGATGCCTTGGGTCGTGTGATCGGCGATTCTGTTGCCGACTATCGCAACGAGGTTGGTCGCATCCTTGAAGGACCTGAGTATATCACGGTCTTCAACGGACTGACAGGAGCCATCATGGACACCAAACCCTACATCCCAGAACGGGGCGACCTGGCAGCCTGGGGCGACACCAGAGGCAACCGCTCGGAGCGTTATCTCGCAGGCCTCGGATATTTTGGGGCGACAGCGAACTCTAAATTAATGCTCCCCTCCGCCATTTTCTGTCGCGGCTACTATACCCGTAGCGTGATTGCCTGCTGGGATTGGGACGGACACGAGCTTAGGAACCGCTGGACATTCGACACCAACGACCCTGAATGGCATTCCTATGCAGGACAGGGCAACCACAACCTGCGTATTGCTGACGTCGATGGTGACGGGCTGGACGAAATCACTTACGGCTCGATGGCTGTAGATCACGATGGACGAGGTCTCTACAACACAGGCATGGGTCATGGTGATGCCATCCATCTTGTGGCCGATCCCAAAGACGACCGTCTCTATATCTGGGACTGTCACGAAAACCGACGCGACGGTAGCGACCTGCGCGATGCAGCAACAGGCGAGGTGGTCTTTCAGATCAAGAGCCGTACCGACGTGGGACGAGCAATGGCTGCCGACATAGACCCCACGAATCCTGGTGTGGAGATGTGGAGTGCCGACAGTCACGGCATACGCAATATGAAGGGCGAGGTGATAGGCAAGGCGAAAGATGCCGATGACCCACAACACCATAATTATCTCATCATGAACGGGCGCTGGCTCAGCATGAACTTTGGCATCTGGTGGGACGGTGACCTGCTGCGCGAGTTGCTCGACCGCGAGACAGTGAGCAAATATGACTGGGAGAACCATCAGATTGTAGATCTCCAGAAGTTTGAGGGACAGTTCAACAACGGCACGAAGTCAAACCCCTGCCTTTCTGCCGACATCCTGGGCGATTGGCGCGAAGAAGTCGTCATGCGCAACCGTGAGTCAACAGAACTGCGTATCTACACCACAACGATCCCCACCGACTACCGCATCAACTGTCTGATGCAAGACATCCCCTACCGTCTCTCCGTTGCCTATCAGAACGTGGGCTACAACCAGCCGCCAGAACCTGGATTTTATATAGGGCCTGACAAAATGGACTACTTGAAATGATTTGAGGATTAAGAATTGAAACATGAAACAGAATATGAAACATTTTCTATTATTACTCGCACTACTGCCATTAGGCATCATGGCCCGCGAAGCAAACATTGCCTCGCCAGACGGCAAACTCATAGTCAACATCAACGACAATGGGGGCATGCCCACCTATACCATCACGTTGGAAGGTCAGCAGATGATGTTGCCATCGGCCCTTGGATTCAAGGCCAACTTTGGCGACTTCACACAGGGACTGAAGATAGTCAACACCACGGCTGAGCACATCGATAAACACTATGAGATGCGACAGGTGAAACAGTCACAGTTCCACTTTGTTGCCACCCAACTGAACATCGACTTTGAGAATGCTGACGGACAGAAGATGACCGTCCAGTTCTGCGTAGCCGACAACAACGTCGCTTTCCACTATCTCATTCCCCGTCAGAAGAACGACAACCCCAAATGTGCCATTATCGAGAAGGAGAGTACGGCCTTCCACCTACCCGATGGCACCACCACGTTTATCTCGCCACAGAGTCACGCAATGGTGGGATGGGAACGCACCAAGCCCAGCTACGAGGAGGGATTCAGCGCCGATGGCAACATGAATGTTCGTTCACAATACGGTCAGGGCTATACGTTCCCTTGTCTGTTCCATTTGGCAGGAGACTCCGGTTGGGTGCTCATCTCAGAGACAGGCGTTGACAGTCACTACTGCGGCAGCCACCTGTCTGACTTCCACCCTCTTGCATCAGGAGGTTTTTACACCATCGCCTATCCGATGGCAGGCGAGAACAACGGTAACGGCACAGCCACCGCTGGCATTGCCCTGCCTGGAAAGACCCCCTGGCGTACCATCACCGTGGGTACTACGCTGAAACCAATCGTAGAGACCACCATCCCATACGACATAGTAGAGCCCCTCTACGAACTAAAAGCAAATAGCCAAAAGCCAACAGCCAATGCAGGCCGCTACACATGGTCGTGGCTCATCTGGCAGGACAACTCCATCAACTGGGACGACCAGGTAAAGTTCATCGACCTGGCTGCAAGCATGGGCTACGAGTTCTGTCTGGTGGACAACTGGTGGGACCAGAACATCGGACGCGACCGCATGGCAGAACTCTCGAAATACGCGCAGTCTAAAGGCGTCTCGCTGATGCTGTGGTACAACAGCAACGGTCACGAGAACGATGCGCCCCAGACACCTCGTAACTGTCTGGACAACAGTATTGCACGCGACCGTGAGATGGCTTGGCTGCAGAGCATTGGCGTCAGAGGCATTAAGGTTGATTTCTTTGGTGGCGACAAGCAGGAGACGATGAAACTCTACGAGGACATCCTCTACGATGCCAACCGCTACGGCATCCAATGCATCTTCCACGGTTGCACTCTGCCTCGCGGTTGGGAGCGCATGTATCCCAACTATGTGGCATCAGAGGCTGTACTGGCCAGCGAGAACGTCTATTTCGACGAGGGTGCCGCCAGGCGCCAGGCCTTCGACCTCACACTGCATCCCTTCTGCCGCAACACTGTGGGCACGATGGACTGGGGAGGTGTCATTATGAACCGTTATATGAGCCGCGACAACAAGAGTCGTCACCAACGCCAGACCACCAATGCCTTCGAGATTGCATCGGCCTATATCATGCAAACTGCCATCCAATGTGTGGCCATACAGCCCAACAACCTTGACGAGCTTTCACAGGTAGAGCTCGACATGCTCAAGGGTATCCCCACCACGTGGGACGAGACACGCTTCATAGACGGCTATCCTGGTCGCTATGTGGTGCTCGCCCGTCGTCATTGTGACCATTGGTATGTGGCAGGTCTCAACGCCCTCAAAGAGCCCCTTACACTCAATCTGTCCCTGCCCATGTTCCAGCCCAAGCAGAATGTCACCCTTCTGAGCGATCAACTGCAGAAAGGCATTGTCAGCACCGTACGGAAGCCCCTGCAAATCAACAAGAAAGGTCAGGCTAGAATCACCCTACAGCCCAATGGCGGCTGCGTCATATTCTCCGAGTGAGTGACGCTCCCACTTCAAGCAAGTGACGTCCTCGCTCCGAGCGTCACACCACCTACCAAGGAGCATCAAAAAACCGATGGCGAAAACCATCGGCTTTTTTTAGTATTGTTTTGTAATGATGTTAGCCAATCTCTATCTGACGGCTGACCTTCACCTCCTCCTTAACAACCTTGGGCAGCAGGACGGTGAGCACACCATGCTCTACACGTGCTGAGATCTGATCTTTCTGCACATCATCGGGCAGTATCAGCGTCTGTTCGAACTTTGAGTAAGAGAACTCACGACGCAGATAGCGGGTGGTCTTGTCCTCGTCCTTATGTTCCTCCTTCTGTTCCATCTTAATGATGAGGTTGCCCTCGTCGTTGATGTGCACGTTGAAGTCTTCTTTCTTCATACCAGGAGCAGCCAGTTCTACGATGTAGGCCTTCTCGTTCTCCTTAACGTTGATTGCCGGAGCTGTGCAGTTGGCTTTCGGCATGAAATCGGTATCAAACAAATCGTTGAAAACACTGGGCAGCCAAGCTGCGTTACGTCTCATCATTGGTGTCATAGTTTTGTCCTCCAATATTTTTAATGTTAATGTTTCAAATTCCATGAATCATATTTCATGTTTCATCAACCATCATTGCAAAGGGGATGCCAATACTACAAATCAAGACAAAATGACAGATAACAGTGACAAGTTGACGGGATATTTCCTGGTAGCCAACGGTATTATTTTGACAAACTTCCAAAAAAGGAGACGTCAAAAGCCTGTTATTTCAGAAAAAAATGGTATCTTTGCATCAAAATAGAGCATCATGGAGCAGAATACGGAGTTAAAAACCGCATGGGACTTCGTTGAACACACAGGACGAAGCATCTTCTTGACGGGCAAGGCTGGAACGGGAAAGACCACCTTCCTGAAGACGGTGGTAGAAAAAAGCTGCAAACGCAATATCGTTGTGGCACCTACGGGTGTGGCTGCCATCAACGCAGGAGGCATGACTATCCACTCGTTCTTTCAACTGCCCTTCTCCCCTTTTGTTCCCAACGCCCAGATCAAGAGCAAGTTCGATTTTGGAAAGGAGAAACGCAAGATTATCTCATCGCTTGACCTGCTCATTATTGACGAGATATCGATGGTGCGTAGCGACCTGCTCGATGCCATAGACAGCATCCTTCGCCGTTTCCGTGACCGCTACAAACCCTTTGGCGGTGTTCAGTTGCTGATGATTGGCGACCTGCAACAGTTGACGCCTGTGGTGACGCCCGAAGATGAAAAGATGCTTGCACCCTATTATGACACGCCCTATTTCTTTGGATCAAAGGCATTGTCACAGATAGAATTCGTAACCATCCAGTTGGAACAAGTGTATCGACAGCAGGATGACACGTTTCTTTCCCTACTGAACCACATTCGCGACGGACAGCCCTCTGCCGACGACCTTAACCTGCTGAATTCCCGCTTCCGTCCCATCTTTATTCCCAAGCCTGAGGAAGGTTATATCCGGCTGACTACCCACAACAACATAGCCAACAACTACAACGAGTCAGAGTTGCAGAAACTGCCTGGTCACGCTTACACCTACCACGCTAGAATCGAGGGGACCTTCCCTGAGTACTCCTACCCCACTGCCGAGACGCTGACGCTAAAGGAAGGCGCACAGGTGATGTTTGTGAAGAACGACCCTTCAGGAGAGCATCGCTACTACAACGGACGCATAGGCCATGTGATACTGGCTGAGGACAACCGTCTGCAAGTGTATTGTCCTGGCGATGCCAATGCCATTGAGGTGGAGCCCTTGGAATGGGAGAATGCACGCTACACACTGAACCCAGTGACACGTGAGATTGAGTCGGAGGTGTTGGGCAAGTTTTCGCAACTACCCCTGCGTCTGGCATGGGCCATTACTATCCATAAAAGTCAGGGACTGACCTTCGAGCATGCTATCATCGATGCCAGCCTGTCGTTTGCCCCAGGCCAAGTGTATGTGGCGCTGAGCCGATGTAAGACGATGGAGGGGATGGTGCTTGCCTCGCGCATCCCTGCCGAAGCTATCATTAACGACGAGCGGGTGGACAACTTCATAGAACATCAGGAAGAAGCAGCTCGCCAAAGCATCCAGCAGTTGGCGAGTCTCAAAGACGAATACTACCGTTACCTGCTGATGGAGCTTTTCGACTTCAAGGACATCCTCTATCGCGAAGAGTACCTTGGCAAACTGATTATCGAATTCTTCTACCGTAGCCACACCAACATCGCCGAACTCCACAAGCGCACCTTGGAGGATTACAAGCAACAGGTGATGAATGTAGCCAACAAATGGTTGACCATGATTCAGCAAAAGTCAATAGACGAGCTACATGATGCGGAATTCCTGGAACGCGTGAAACGGAGTGCTGCCTACTTCGAGAAAGCCCTCGACAACATCCTATCGAAGCCTCTGGCCTTGGTTAACGATGTGCAGTCACAGAACAAGCTGGCTATGAAGCGCCTCACGGAGAACTATGCAGAACTGCGCCAAGCCTGGCTTGCACGCCGTTTTCTGCTCTATCAGATGTCCACACACACCTTTGACATTACTGGGTATCTGCGGCAGAAGCAACATGCCCTGTTGGATGCTATGGACGGACAGCCCACCAAGAAGAAACGGACAAAGAAACGTTAGATGGCTGACAGCACGCGAACGGCCTCTATGACAGAGGGAACATCGGCAATAACCATAGAACGCTTGCCGCCCTGTTCGCGCAACTGACAGCGACGCACATTCTGACCTACATAGTCAAGGATGCGTCCAAAAGCTTCACTCTGATAGAAAGGACTGTTGGGATTGCTGACGAAGTAAAGGTACATGCGTCCCTGCTTCAGCATTATCTTCTCGCAACCAAAACTCTTTCCCAAACGACGCAAAGGAACGACGTTCAGCAGTTCCTCAGCCTGCGACGGCAACGGTCCGAAGCGGTCAACGAGGCGTTGACGGTAGGCCTCCAACTCCTGATCATTACGGGTATTATCCAGTTCTCGATAGAGCAACATGCGCTCAGAATCATTGGGAACATACTGATCAGGGAAGTACATCTCGAGATCGGACTCAAGGGCGCAGTCGGAGACATACTCGAGCTGAGAATTGATAACGGAGAACGGAGAGGTATGATTAGATTTGCTATCTACGTTTTCCGGTGACTGTTCGCCCTGAAGGTTATCATACCTCTCCGTTCTCAGTTCTCCGTTCTCAGTTTCATTACGTAGTTCCACCATCGCCTCGTTCAGGATCTTCTGGTAGGTCTCATATCCCAGGTCGCTGATGAAACCGCTCTGCTCGGCACCCAACAGGTTGCCAGCACCACGGATATCAAGGTCCTGCATAGCGATGTTGATACCCGATCCCAGTTCAGAGAAGTTCTCGAGCGCCTCCAGACGACGTCGGCTGTCTGCAGGTAAAGCCGAGAGTGGCGGTGCCAACAGATAACAGAAGGCCTTGCGGTTGCCTCGTCCCACGCGTCCACGCATCTGGTGCAGGTCGCCGAGTCCGAAATACTGTGCACCATTGATGATAATGGTGTTGGCATTAGGGATATCGATACCGTTCTCCACGATGGTTGTTGAGAGCAGCACGTCATAGTCGTAGTTGGAGAAGTCGAGCACGATCTGCTCCAGTTCCTCAGGCTTCATCTGTCCGTGTCCTACTGCTATGCGACAGTCTGGTACATACTTCAGGATCATCTCTTTCAGATGTGTGAGATCGCTGATGCGGTTGTTGACAAAATAGACCTGACCATTGCGGCTCATCTCGAAATTGATAGCATCGGCAATAATCTCGGCAGAGAAGGTATGTATCTCTGTCTGAATGGGATAACGGTTGGGCGGTGGAGTCTGGATGACGCTAAGGTCACGAGCGCCCACCAACGAGAACTGTAGCGTTCGGGGAATAGGCGTTGCCGACATCGTCAGCGTATCGACATTGGTCTTCATCTGACGCAATTTCTCTTTAGTCGATACACCGAATTTCTGTTCCTCGTCAATAATGAGCAGTCCCAAGTCCTTGAACTTCACATTCTTGCCGATGAGTTTGTGGGTACCTATAAGGATGTCTATCTTACCCTCCTCCAGGTCTTTCAGCAGAGCCGATGTCTGTTTGGCAGTACGGGCCCGCGTCAGGTAATCAACCCTCACAGGCATATCCTTCAGGCGCGACGAGAAGGTACGATAGTGCTGATACGCTAACACAGTGGTGGGCACCATCAAAGCCACCTGCTTACCATCGACAGCTGCCTTAAACGCAGCACGGACAGCCACCTCGGTTTTGCCAAAGCCCACATCGCCACATACCAGACGGTCCATCGGACGGGGTTGCTCCATATCGGCTTTCACATCCTGCGTGGCCTTCAGTTGGTCGGGGGTGTCCTCATAAAGGAACGAGGCCTCGAGTTCGTGCTGCAGATAGCTATCGTGACTAAAGGCAAAACCACGTTGCCTACGACGGGCAGCATAGAGTTTGATGAGGTCGCGAGCTATGTCCTTGATATGTTTTTTGGTACGCTCCTTCAAACGTTCCCACTGGCCTGTGCCAAGGGTTGACATGCGAGGCGGCTCGCCATTCTCCTGCGACTTGTATTTGGACACCTTATATAAAGAGTGGATACTCACGTAGATGGCATCGCCCCGCTGATAGATGATTTTGATCATCTCTTGAAAGCCGGAATCCCCAGATTGCGCGGAGTGTCCGGTGTTTATCGGCATCCTTACCAGTCCACCGAATTTGCCAATACCGTGATCCACATGCACCACATAGTCACCCACCTCAAACTGCTGTATCTCCTTGAGTGTCAGAGCCACTTTACCACCACGGGCCTTATCGCTCTTCAGGTTGTACTTATGGAAACGATCAAAAATCTGATGGTCGGTAAAAAGACAAAGGCGGGCATCCACATCGATAAAGCCCTCGTGAAGGGTCTTGTCCACAGGAACGAAGGTGATGTCCTGCTTCATGCCCTCAAAGATATCCTTCAGACGCTCTTGCTGTTTCTGACTGTCAGCCAGAATATACAGCTTGAAGCCCTGCAACAGATAGTCCTCTAGGGTTTGCGACAACAGGTCGAAGTTCTTGTGGAACAAGGGCTGCGGCTTGATATTGAAGCGGATGACAGCATCAGCTTTACTACCCTTCAGCAGAATCTTGCGGAAAGGCTCAGCGTCAGCAGCAAATTGCGAACCTGTGATAATCTGACTGTCACGCTGCATTTCCTTCTCTATCTGCTGCTGTTCCATCTCTGTGGCCTCGGCCATACGCTCCTGCATGGCCTGCTGTGAAAAGCCTTCCTGATAGGTGCGTTCTATGGACTCACGTACAAACAGTAAGTCCTTCATTACCAACACCGTATCGCTTGGTAGGAACCTCAGCAGAGACTCTTTCTCTTCTACAGCTGTCAACTCAGGGACGATGTCCACATGGTCACAGCGCTCTTTCGACAACTGATCCTCCACCTCGAAGGTACGGATAGAATCGATGTCGTTGCCAAAGAAATCGATGCGGAAAGGCAACTCATGACTAAAGGAAAAGACATCGAGGATACTTCCACGCAAAGCGAACTGTCCAGGCTCGTACACATAGTCCACCTCATGAAAGCCAAAGCTGCGCAGGGTCTCTAACGTCTGCTCCACATCGGCAGCCTGCCCCACCGTCAGCGTCAGCGTACGGGCATCCAGGTTCTTACGGGTCACCACCATCTCGGCCAGCGCCTCGGGGAATGTCACGATATAAGGATGATCGGTGAGAGATGAAAGACGGGAGAGTACCTCTGTGCGAAGAATCTCGCTGGCAGGGTCTTTCTGACCATATTTTACGGCACGACGGTACGATGAAGGAAAGAAAAGCACCTGCTTGTCGCCCATCACCTGACAGAGATCATGATAGAAGTAGCCTGCCTCCTCGGCATCCTGCAACACAAAAAGGAAAGGCGCATGCTGCTTGCCACTTGTCGCTAAAGCAGCAAACACCAAGGGTGTCGCCGATGCCGACAAGCCTTCAAGAGCAATCGTCTGAGACTTCTTGTTCTGTAGTTCCTTTGTCAGGGCCTTTACCTGCGGTATGAGGGCATACAGTTGTTGCAGTTCCTCTATCTTCATCGATTATCGAGCTTATCTGTCTGGAGTGATGATGTAAAAAGAGGCTGGACGTAACGCCCAACCTCTTTGGATTATGATTGTATGAGGATATTACTCAGCAACGAGCGTGAAGCGACGGAAAGCGTTGATCTTCAGCTCCTTGTCCTGCTGGGCAAGCCACTGGGCTACAGTAGCTTTGTCGCCATCGCCGAACTGGAACTCCTGGTCAACCAAGCAGTTCTCCTTCAGGAACTTGTTTACACGTCCCTTAGCGATGTTCTCAATCATAGGCATCTTCAGCTGAGCCTCGCCCTCGGCCTTAGCGTCGGCGATGACCTTGCGAGCCTCGTCAGCCTGAGCCTGCGTCAGCCAACCCTTAGCCATGTTGCTCTCGATGTGGTCTTCGCTGTCAACGAGGTTGGGGTTGATGCCAGCCTTCTTCAGCTTCATCTCAACGAACTTCTCCACCTGCTCCAGCTTGGTCTTCTCGACAGCAGTCTTATACTCCTCGTCCAGAACCTTCTGGTCAACGCTGGCAGCGTCAAGGGCAACGGGCTTCATGGCAGCAACCTGCATGGCCAGCTTGTGGCCAGCCTCGCTGTTCTCCTTGTTGGTCTGAACCATGGTGCACAGGGTGTGCTTACCCATGTGGTCGTAAGCCTCGATGTTGGCACCCTCGAGAGTCTGGTAGCCATCGAGCTCCATCTTCTCACCGGTGATACCAGAACGCTGGGTTACAGCCTCCTGAGCCTTCTGACCGTTGATGTCCAGTTCCTTCACCTCGTCCAGAGTCTTGCACTTGTTAGCTACAGCAGCATCCAGAATGCTCTTAGTCAGGGCGATGAAGTCAGCACCGTTAGCCACGAAGTCGGTCTCACACTTCAGGGCGATGATAGCACCGAAGCCATTCTCCACCTTTGCCAGTACACAACCATTAGAGGTCTCACGGTCTGAACGCTTAGCAGCGATAGCAAGACCACGCTCACGGAGCAGTTCCTTAGCACGGTCAAAGTCACCCTCAGCCTCAGTCAGAGCCTTCTTCACGTCAGCCAGACCAGCGCCAGTCATAGCGCGAAGCTTTTTGATATCGTCAATTGAAATTGCCATTGTTTCTTAAATTTTTCGTTATTACGTTATTACGTTATCCCGTATTACGAGATTTAATTACTCAGCGGCGGGAGCCTCTTCTGCAGTGGGAGCAGCCTCCTCGGCAACAGGTGCCTCAGCGGGAGCCTCTTCCTTGCGGGTACGACGGGTGCGCTTGGGCTTCACTTCCTCAGCATCAGCCTCGGTCTGAGCCTCAGCAGCCTTCTCGTCAGCCTTCTCGACCTTACGCTCCTCCAGACCCTCGGCGATAGCTGCACAGCAAGCATCGAGGATTACCTCTACGCTGTCCTTAGCATCGTCATTTGCAGGAATCACAAAGTCGATATCCTTAGGATCAGAGTTGGTGTCAACGATAGCAAACACGGGGATACCCAGGCGGTTAGCCTCCTTCACGGCGATGTTCTCCTTGAGCACGTCAACCACGAACAGAGCGCTGGGCAGACGGGTCAGGTCAGCGATAGAACCAAGGTTCTTCTCGAGCTTGGCACGCTGGCGAGTCACCTGAAGCAGCTCGCGCTTTGACAGGTTACCAAAGGTACCGTCGGTCATGAGCTTATCGATATTGGCCATCTTCTTCACAGCCTTGCGGATGGTGGGGAAGTTGGTGAGCATACCGCCCGGCCAACGCTCGATAACGTAAGGCATATTCACGGCTGTTGCCTTCTCGGCAATCACCTCTTTAGTCTGTTTCTTAGTACCTACGAACAGGATTTTCTTACCCTGACGGGCAATGTTCTTCAGAGCCTCGGCAGCCTCGTCAATCTTAATGACGGTCTTGTGGAGGTCGATGATGTGGATACCGTTACGCTCAACATAGATGTAGGGAGCCATAGCGGGGTTCCACTTACGCTTCAGGTGGCCAAAGTGACAGCCGGCCTGCAGCAGTTGGTCAAAATTTGTTCTTGCCATTTTGTTAAATTGCTTTTGTTTGTTTACTTTCTTTTTAATTCTTGTTCAGAATCAACCAATGGGTAATTATAAGTCCTATTAGTCTCATAAGTCCCATAGGACTCATAGGTCCCACCGGTTTAGATGCTAAACTGTTCAGTATATTAACGCTTACTGAACTGGAAGCGACGACGTGCCTTGGGACGACCTGGCTTCTTACGCTCAACCTCACGGCTGTCACGTGTCAGGAAGCCCTGCATCTTCAAAGTCTTCTTGTCATCGGCATTGACCTTCACCAATGCACGGGCAATGGCGAGGCGCAGAGCCTGGCTCTGACCAGTGAAGCCACCACCGTCGAGGTTGACCTTGATGTCATACTTCTCTGCACACTCCAGAAGGTTCAGCGGCTGCTTCACCACGTACTGCAGGATTGCAGAGGGGAAATATTCGGTTAAATCTTTCTTGTTGATCGTGATCTTGCCAGTACCTTCTGACAGATATACGCGAGCTACTGAGCTCTTGCGGCGACCTATTGCGTTGATTACTTCCATAATCTCTATTAATCTTTAATCTTACTTGTACTGGTTAATATCGATAGCCTTGGGCTGCTGAGCCTCGTGCTTGTGCTCTGTACCATCATAGATATAGAGGTTGTTAAGCAGGCTGCGGCCGAGGGGACCTTTGGGCAGCATGCCCTTGACGGCATGACGCAGGATACGCTCTACACCAAAGGGCTTCTTGCGGAGCTCGGCAGGTGTGTTGAAGCGCTGACCACCAGGATAGCCCGTGTAGCGGGTATACACCTTGTCAGTTTCCTTGTTACCGGTGAACTTCACCTTGGCTGCATTAATAATAATCACGTTGTCACCGCAATCTACGTGCGGGGTAAAGCTGGGCTTATACTTGCCACGAATCAGCTTAGCGACCTTTGAAGCGAGACGACCCACCACCTGATCGGTAGCGTCGATAACGACCCACTCCTTTTTGGCTGTCTCCTTATTAATAGAGACGGTCTTGTAACTTAAAGTGTTCATAAATTACTAAAAAACAGTTGTTTTGTTTACTTTATAAAGTTATTTTCAATGCTGGGATCGCCGATTCACAAACCACGCCGTCCGGCCAAAGACAGACGCTATTTACACGACGCCCACGGGGATTCTAAGACTCTCCCCTCGTTAATCGGACTGCAAAGGTACTACTTTTATACGAATTACAGCCTCCTACTATACCCGAGAAACCTGTTATTTATGTTTTTTTAACTTTAATCCCCTATGGGAAGGCACCACATTTAGTCGTTTCAAACAAAAACAATCCACATTTCTTGCTGAATTGGCAAAAAAGTAGTACCTTTGCACCCCACATTATTATATATACAGCGATTATGAATATCGAGACACTGATAAGTCAAGCCGCAGGCGAGGCCGTGAAGGCACTCTACGGCATGGAGGCAAGCGAAAAGATGTTGCAGCTGCAGAAGACACGCAGCGAGTTTGAGGGTAACCTGACACTGGTGGTTTTTCCATTTGTAAAGGCTGCCAAGAAGAGTCCTGAGCAGACAGCTCAAGAGATTGGTCAGTATCTGGTCGACAGCTGTTCGGCTGTAGAGAAGTTCAACGTAGTAAAGGGATTCCTGAACCTGAGCATTGGCGAAGGTGCATGGCTCTCATTGCTGCAAGCCATCGATCAGGACGACAACTACGGCAAAAAGAGTGCACACGAGAATTCGCCTCTCGTCATGATTGAATACTCTTCACCCAACACCAACAAGCCTCTGCACCTTGGTCATGTGCGCAACAACCTGCTGGGATGGTCGCTGGCTCAGATCATGGAGGCCAACGGCAACAAGGTGGTGAAGACGAACATCGTGAACGATCGCGGTATTCATATCTGTAAGTCAATGCTGGCTTGGCTGAAGTACGGCAACGGCGAGACCCCCGAATCATCTGGCAAGAAGGGAGACCACCTGATTGGTGACTACTACGTGGCCTTCGACAAGCACTACCGCGAGGAAGTGAAGGAGCTCATGGCTCAGGGTATGGACGAGGAAAAAGCCAAGCAGGAGGCTCCGCTCATCAAGGAGGCTCACGAGATGCTGGTAAAATGGGAGAACAATGACCCCGAGGTACGCGCTTTGTGGGAGAAGATGAACAACTGGGTGTATGCCGGTTTCGACGAGACCTACAAGAAGATGGGCGTATCGTTCGACAAGATTTACTACGAGAGTCAGACCTACCTGAAGGGTAAGGCCAAGGTAGAGGAAGGACTCGCTAAGGGTCTCTTTGAGCGCCACGAGGACAACTCGGTTTGGGCCGACCTGACCAACGAGGGTCTGGACCAGAAGCTGCTGCTCCGTTCTGACGGTACCTCAGTCTATATGACGCAGGACATCGGTACTGCCGAGATGCGTTTTCAGGACTACCCCATCGACAAGATGATCTACGTCGTGGGCAACGAGCAGAACTACCACTTCCAGGTGCTCTCTATCCTGCTGGACCGTCTGGGCTTCAAGTGGGGCAAGGAGTTGGTTCACTTCTCTTACGGCATGGTGGAACTGCCTAACGGTAAGATGAAGAGCCGCGAAGGAACTGTTGTTGACGCCGACGACCTGATGGCACTGATGGTAGAGGATGCCTACAAGACCTCTATGGAACTGGGTAAGTTTGACGATATGACTGAAGAGGAGCGTCGCGAGATTGCCCGTATCGTGGGTATGGGTGCCCTGAAGTACTTCATTCTGAAGGTGGACGCGCGCAAAAATATGCTGTTCAACCCAGAGGAGAGTATCGACTTCAACGGCAACACCGGTCCTTTCATCCAGTACACCTACGCCCGTATCCGCAGTATTCTCCGCAAGGCAGGTAATCAAAATTCTCAATTCTCAATTCTCAATTCTCAATTAAGCGAGAAAGAGATCGAGCTCATCCAGAAGATGTCTGAGTTTGGCACTGCCGTCGAGCAAGCTGGAAAGGACTACTCTCCCTCTGGCATCGCCAACTACTGCTATGAGTTGACAAAAGTGTTCAACCAGTTCTACCACGACTTCAGCATCCTCAACGAGCCCGATGAGCAGAAGAAGGCCGTTCGCCTGATGCTGGCAAAGAACGTAGCAAAGATTATCAAGAACGGTATGGGGCTGCTGGGCATCGAAGTGCCCGAGAGAATGTAGCCTCCCCCCACCCCCTCCAAAGGGAGGGGGCTTTTTTCCCCAAGCAATACAGAGATGGCATATATTTATGAGACTGCGGATGACGCTGAATATGATTTGCTGAGGGCTTATGCTGATTATAACATGAGCCATCCTACAGAAGCAGAAAGCATCATGTGGGATTTATTAAAGGCAAAAAGTATTGATGGACATAAGTTCAGGCGACAACATATCATTAAGGATTATATTGTTGATTTTGTATGTCTTCATAAAAAGCTGGTCATTGAAATTGACGGAGAATATCACTTAGACGGAAAACAAATAGTCAAAGACAAAAGCCGCACAGAAGATCTCCAAAAAACTGGATATACAGTCATACGCTTTTCTAACAATGAAGTAATTGGCAACACCCAACAAGTCATCAAAGATATTAAGAAAGCTCTCATGGAAATTATTCCCGCTAAGAAAAGCCTCCCCCTATCCCCCTCCAAAGGGAGGGGGGACTCTGCCACGCAAAAGCTCCCTCTCCCTTTGGAGAGGGCGGGGGGAGAGGCTGGTAGGCTTTCCAGTTTAGGCATAAACCTGAACGCGTGGGCTGTGGATGCAGCTTGCAGCGGCAACCCTGGTCCCATGGAATATCAGGCTATTGATCTGCAGACGGGTGCCCAGGTGTTTCACTTTGGTCCTGTAAAGGGCACAAACAACATCGGTGAGTTCTTGGCGATTGTTCATGCCCTGGCCCTCTGTTGGCAGAAGGGCTTGCACGACAAAACCATCTATTCTGACTCGTACAATGCCATCCTCTGGGTCTCAAAACGACAATGTAAGACAAAATTAGAGCGTACTCCAGAGACGGAGCCGCTCTATCAGATTATTCAGCGTGCCGAGAACTGGCTGCGCACGCACAACTTCCGCAATCCCATCATCAAGTGGGAGACCAGCAAATGGGGCGAGGTACCTGCCGACTTCGGAAGGAAATAATTTCGCTTTTTCGATAAGTCAGGTACCAGGTCCACGACACATTTCACTCTCTTTGCAGGCTAAAGTGACGCCCCTTCCTCCACAAGCTGTGTCACTCTGTGTAAAATTCTCTAGAGAATTTCTTCCGAGATGACGCTCCTTGCTCAACAAAGTGACGCACTTTGCGTAAAATTCTCTAGAGAATTTTTCACAAGGTGCGTCACCTTGCGTTCAAATCCATGTCACCTTGTGCTCCAATCCCGGTCTTTTTGTGTTACTTTTCGTGGTAAAACGCACTTTGCTACCACATTTTCTGTTGCTACCACCGCACCGCATTTGCCCATATACAGGGCATTTCAGGCAGTCTGTGGTAGTGTGGTAGCAAATTTCTCAAAATTCACGCGCGCGAGAACTTGTCATAAATACATCAGGGCTCTTTCTCTGGCAAAAATCTTTGTATTTATTTGTTCATCTCAAAGATATTGATTATCTTTGCATTCTAAAGAATGCGAGTAAAACCTAAAGTGAAATATGGACTACGACACAGAGGGTCTAACCTTTGTGATACAAAACATCCAAGATATGAGCAACATAAAGCAATATCAAAACGCAGTTGATACCATCAAAACCGCGATACTACAGAGCCAAGCGCGCGCTGTTAAGGCTGTCAACCAAGAGCAGTTGGCTCTTTATTATGGTATTGGTAGGTACGTATCGGCAAACACCCGTAAGAAAAATTGGGGGCAAGGAGCTATCGAAGCAATCAGCAACCAATTGAAGCAGGAACTGCCTGGACTACGTGGATTTTCTGCAACCAGTATGCGCAATATGCGTACATTCTATGAGGAATGGAGAGCACTTGAACCAAATTCATCAGTTGGAACTGATGAAATTCAGCAGTTGAGTTCCAATTCATCAGTTGCGACTGATGAATTTACAGAAATTAACACTATTTCGGCAGTTACAACTGCCGAATTTGAAGACGATAGAGAAATTCGCCAATTGCAACTGGCAAATATGCCCGACTTCCCGTTGCGCGAGTTCCTGAGTATCAGCTTCACGCACCACATCGCCATTCTTGCAAAAGCTAAGGCCTACGACGAGCGTATCTTCTACATGAAGTATGCCGATACCTACAAACCCACTGTAGAGGATTTGGAGAAGACCATCAAGCAAGACCTCTATCATCATCAGGATAAGATGCCCAACAACTTCCTTGCTACCATCCCAGACTACAAGCAGGCGTATCGTGCCATCCGTATGTTCAAGGACGAATATCTGCTTGACTATATCAATGTAGAGGAGTTGGGTATGCACGACGAGGACGTGGACGAACGAGTGATAGAGAGCAATATCGTCCACAATGTGAAGAACTTCATCATGACCTTTGGGCGAGGCTTTACCTTCTCAGGCAGTCAGGTTCACTTCGACAAATTGGGCCACGACCACTGGATAGACCTTTTGTTCTTCAATCGCGACCTGAATCGAACAGTGGTGTTCGAGTTGAAGAATGGCAATTTCAAGGTAGCCTATCTTGCACAACTAAGTGCCTATCTGCGAATATTGAATGATGATGACC
>Ga0310694_10001639_pt1 | contig 24771 bp, 23 predicted proteins | sample 174DNAGHGhighgp2_FD_203884 | JGI IMG/M metagenome (GOLD analysis project Ga0310694, IMG submission 203884) | Sheep rumen microbial communities from Palmerston North, Manawatu-Wanganui, New Zealand - 1742 DNA GHGhigh gp2 (v2) (version 2) | ecosystem: Host-associated > Mammals > Digestive system...
ACGAAAATGTGACGGTGGGCGTCACGCTCGTGCGCACGAACGCGCTTTCGGCGGCTGGCATAAACGGCACGCTCAGGCTCTATGGCGGCGAGACGCCCGTCGGGATCACCAACTTCATCGACCAGGCGGAGTTCGACGACGCGAAATTCGCAAATGGCGACGCGGCGCAGGCCGAGTTCCGGCTGGACGGAACGAACACGTTCTTCAAGGCAGTGATTGAATAAAGGAAAGAACATGGAAAACCTATCATCCACCAGAACGCTTGCAAACGGAGTAAAGATGCCGTGCATCGGTTACGGCACGTGGCAGACGCCGTCCGGGGACGTGGCGCGCGATTCGGTCAAGGCTGCCATTGAGCTCGGCTACAGGCATGTCGATACCGCGTCCATCTACGAGAACGAGGAAAGCGTGGGCGAGGGCATACGCCTTTCCGGCGTGCGCCGTGACGAAATCTTCCTCACCACGAAGCAGTGGACGAATGTGCGCGGCTACGAACCGACCATTGCCGCCGCGGAACGCTCGCTCAAGGCGCTCGGCACGGACTACCTCGATCTCTACCTCATACACTGGCCGGCCGTGGCGAAGGGGGCGCCGGACTGGGAGGCGATTAATGCGGAGACGTGGCGCGGTTTCGAAAAGCTGTATCGTGACGGCAAGGTGCGCGCGATAGGGGTTTCCAACTTCCTCGTGGAGCAGCTTGAATCGCTCAAGCGCAATTCCGACGTCGCGCCGATGGTTGACCAGATCGAGTTCCACCCCGGCTACGCGCAGAAGGAGACGGTGGATTACTGCCAGGCGAACGGTTTGCAGGTGGAGGCGTGGAGTCCGCTCGGCTGTGGACGCGTGCTCTCAAACGCGCTCGTGACGGAGATCGGCGCGGCGCACGGGAAGTCTGCCGCGCACGTATGCGTCCGTTACGCCATGCAGCACGGCGTCGTGCCGTTGCCGAAGTCAGTCCACCGCGACCGCATCGCCTCCAACGCGCAGGTGTTCGACTTCGCGCTCACGGACGAGGAAATGGCCTCGCTCGATTCCATGCCCATTACCGGCTACAGCGGCTATCATCCCGCAGACGCCCCCGCAGGCTAAATGGAGCCATGTCGTTGCGGTTGACATTCCTTGGAACCGGAACTTCCGTGGGCGTACCCCAGATCGGGTGTACGTGCCCCACATGTACTTCCACCGATCCGCGCGACAAGCGCCGCAGGACCGGTCTCTACGTGCAGTCGCCCGAGGTCTCGTTCGTGGTGGATACGCCGCCAGAGTTTCGGCTTGCGTGTCTTGAACTGAAAGTGACCAAGGTCGATGCGTGCCTTCTCACGCACGTCCACATGGATCATGTGGCTGGTTTCGACGACTTGCGCCGCTTCAACACGCTGAATGGAAAGACTGTCCTGCCGTGTTACGCCTCGCCGTCCGCCGTGGAGGCCATGCACCATATTTTCCCCTACATCGGGAAAAAGCCAAACGAGGAAGGGTTGTTCCGCCCGATGATCGACTTCCGCTGCATAACGCGCGCGTTCCAACTGCGCGATGTCAGGGTCTCCCCGCTGCCCGTGGTGCATGGAAACACGCCCACATACGGCTACCTCTTCGAACACGGCGGAAGGCGCGTTGCGTACATCTGCGACTGCTTCGAGATTCCGCCGAGGACGCTCGCGAAGATACGCGGGGTGGACGTTATGGTGCTGGATTGTCTGCGCGATACGCGTCCGCACACCACCCACCTCACGCTCGACGGGTCGCTCGCGTACATGAAGGAGATTGCGCCTCGCAGGGGATACTTCATCCACGTATGCCACGACGTGATGCACGCGCCGTTCGAGGCGCGTCTGCCACGTACAATCAAGCTCGCCTACGACGGGCTGAAAATCAAAGTCTAGGAGTTTGGATATGAAAAGAAAGATTTTTGCCGCGTTAGCGGCTGTAGCCGCTTTAGGAATGGCGTGCGGCGCACATGCCGCTGCCCAGCAGAGCGAGATTACGGTGCGTCTGGATCTCTCCAACGATACGTTCGTGGAGGGCGAGCGCATCCGCGCCGTCGTTGACGTGGCGAACGCTTCGGCAGACGCTATCGACTGTCGTGGGGCCGGCTCGCCGGATACGATGGTAATAGAGTTGTTCCGCGCTCACGACCAGTACCGCTACGACAGGATTGGAAACAAGCCATTCACGGCCGGGTTCGGGCTGCTTTCGGGAGAAGGGCAGAAACTCGAAACCTTCATCGGAGAGCACTTCCGCTTTGACGAGTGTACTCGCTATCTGGCCCGCGCCGTGCTTGTACACGGCGGCATGCGCTTTGAAAGCTCGCTCAAGAGTTTCGATGTGGTGCCTGGACTGTCATGCGGCAAGGCGATGCAGATGTTCTCGAACCGCGATGGGCTTCAGCGGCATTTCGAGCTTGTCCATATCGGGCGCGGACAAGTGGAGCACATCTTCCTCAAGGTGCGCGACGAAGGCATTTCCAGCCGACGTTGGCGCACGACCGACCTCGGCCCCGTCATACGCGTTACGGAGCCGAAGATTTCTATAAAGCCGACGGGTGAAGTGATGGTGCTGCACCGCGCCACCCAGGACCAGTTCCTCTACAGCGAGTTCTGGAGCCTGCCGGATGACTTCGAGTACCAGTCCAGGGAAGTGCTGATGGATCCGGACATAGTGGGCGCGGAGCGGATGCGCGAACTTTACAAGGAGGCGGGCGGCCTCGAGCCGGTGAAGAAAGCGTGGTGGAAGTTCTGGTGAGTTGATAGGATGAATATACTTGGAATAGAGTCGAGCTGTGACGAGACGGCGTGCGCGATCGTGAAAGACGGGCGAGAGGTGCTGTCGAATGTCGTATATACGCAGATTCCGCTGCACCAGCCGTACGGTGGCGTGGTGCCGGAGGTCGCAAGCCGTGCGCACATCGAGAAGATACACGGCGTGGTGAAGGAGGCGATGCGCGCGCCTGTGGACGCGGTGGCCGTTACGTACGGGCCGGGCCTCGCGAGCTCGTTGCTCGTCGGCCTGAACGCCGCGAAGGGCCTTGCCCTTTCGCTCGGCGTACCTCTCTACGGAGTGAACCACATCGAGGCGCACCTGCATACGCCATTCCTCTACGACACGGGAGCGCAAGCGACGACTGTCTCCGCGCCTGAATCCTACATGCCGGCGCTTGGGCTCGCCGTTTCAGGCGGGCACACCACGTGGGTCGATATGCCATCGTACGGCGAATACAAAATCATAGGGCAAACACTTGACGACGCGGCGGGCGAGGCGTTTGACAAGGCCGCGAAGTTGCTCGGCCTCGGCTATCCAGGCGGACCGGTGATCGACCGCTGGGCGCGCGGCGTAACGCTCACTGACGACCTGCCGCGCTTCCCCAAGGGCGCACCGCGTCCCGGTACCGCCGCGCTTGCCGGGCTGGACGCGGAACTTTGCGTTTCGTTCTCGGGGCTGAAAACGGCGCTGCTCTACTCGGTGCGCAAGAACCCGCCGAAGGACGACGCGGAAAAGGCGCGGCTCGTGGCCGCGTACCAGGAGGCGATTGTGGGCGCACTTGCGGATCGCACTGCACGCGCATTGAAGAGAAGGCCGTACAGGGCGCTCATCGTCGGTGGAGGGGTGTCGCTGAACGGACGCCTCCGCGTACGGCTCGCGGAGGTGGCGCAGTCCGCGGGCGTGCCGCTGCTCCTCGCGCAGCCGAAGTACTGCGGCGACAACGCCGCGATGATCGCGGGCCTTGCGTTCTGGCGGCGCAACGTCGCTGGCGACGCCGCGCTCGCCGTGGACGTTGATCCATCCCTTCAGCCCGGCGACTGAACGTTCGCACGGTTTTGACACGTACGGATTGGTTTGATACAATAATTCCCACCTATGACAATACTTCCAGCAATCGATTTGAAGGGCGGCGTGTGCGTGCGCCTTCGCCAGGGCCGCGCCGACGACGCGACCACATACAACGACGACCCCGCCGCGCAGGCGCGCGACTGGCGGGTCCAGGGCGGACGCGAACTGCACGTCGTCGATCTTGACGGCGCTTTCGCCGGAACGCCGCGTCACGCGGAGGTGATCCGCGAGATAATCACGTCATTCGGCGGGCCTGTCGAAGTGGGCGGAGGTCTCCGCACTCCCGAGGCGCTCGCATCAGTGCTCGAGGCCGGCGCCGCGCGCGCAATCATCGGTTCCGCCGCGCTTGAGGATCCGGAGTTCCTCACACGCGCCGTAGAACAGTATGGCGAGCGCGTGGCGGTGGGCATCGACGCACGCGACGGTTTCGTGCAGACGCGTGGGTGGGTCACTACCACGCAGGTGAAGGCCGTCGATCTCGCAAAGGCAGTTGCCGCCATCGGCGTGAAGACGATCATATACACGGATACGGCAACGGACGGAATGCTAGGCGGACCCAACCTCGCCCAGATGGCCGCGATATGCGACGCCGCGCCGTCGTGCCAGATCACGGCATCGGGAGGGGTGTCGTCTCCGTGCGACGTCGCTAACCTGATCGCGCTCGCGAAGCCCAACCTTCGCGCCGCCATCGTGGGCAAGGCGCTCTACGACGGACGCACCACGTTGAAGGAAATGAACGAGGCAGCCGGAGGTTGAGGGAAATGGAATTGACGAGACGCAGTTTCATCGCGGGGGCTGCGGCGGCGGGATGCATGGCGGCGGCTGGCGGGGATGCGAAGACCCCACAACACGAAGGCATACGCCTGCGCTTCCTCGGTACGGGCGCGGCAGGAGGTCCGCGACACTCAAGTGTGCTGCTGGAGGGAAAGACGCTCATCGACTTCAGGGAATCCGCCCGCGACATGCTGCCGCCCGGAGCTGCACCGGATACTATTTTCTACACCCACTCGCACGGCGACCACTACAACCCGGCGCAGGCGCTTAGGCTTGGTACGATCCGCCACGTGTTCACGCAGGAGACGTGGGCGGAGGGCGCGCGGAGAGAGTTCGCGGTGGCTGCGGCGAAACTCGGCGTGCCGACGCCGGAGGTAACGCCGCTGCCGTTCAGGAAACCGGTGAGCGTGAATGGGCTCACCATCACCGGCCTGCCGGCCAACCACAGCACTGGTCGCATCACCAACGGCGAGTACGAACGCACTTCCATTTACCTTGTCGAGAAGGGGCCGGCGCGTATGCTTTACGCAACCGACACCGGCGGAATCCCCGGCGACGCCGCGCAGTACATCGGCATCGACGCGCACATTCGCAACGGGCGTCCAATCACGGCGCTCGTGATGGAGGCGACGACTGGATTCGGCTGTGAGGACGATTTCCGGCTTTTCGTGCATTCCACAATCGATACCGTTGCGCGTACGGTGCGGGTGCTGACGAATACGAAGCGTTTGCTGCAACCGCCGGGCCAGTCGGTTTACATCACGCACCGCAGCCATATCGGCTACAGTGGAAACATCGACGCAAACGATGCGCGGCTTCCTGCTCCGCTTAAATGTGCCCGCGATGGCTTAGATGTGACCCTCGGCTGACTCAGATGAAACGCAGGATTGCTGGGGTTACGTCAACAAGCGACTTGACGTGCGCGCGGAAATCCTCTTCGCGCGGGCCGAAGGCGATGAAGGGCACTTGGTTGCGCGTGTGACCGCGCTCGTTTATCTCCTCGATGTTGCCGTGGTCGGAGGTCATCAGCACCGTGATGCCCGCTGCACGCGTGAAGCGCACGAGCGCCGAAAGGAATCTGTCGTAGAGCCGCAACACGGCACATGCACGGGCGTAGTCCATGGAGTGTCCGGCAACGTCCGTTTGGAAGAACTCGTAAAGGGTGAAGTCGTTGAGGCGCGCAATGCCGAAGAGGTGCGCGGCGGCGTTTTCCGGCGTGATGACGGGGATGTCGGGATAGCGGTCCTGTATGGTCTCGCGCGTCAGGTCCTGCATCACGGCGGCGTTGTCCACGAGGTCGTCGGTGGTGGACACCACTTCCGGCGCGGTGAGCGCCATGACCGTGGTGACGCTCTTGAACCTTCGTGCGGCAAGTTCCTCGGCGGAATCTACGAGGTAGGCGTCCGCGAAGCGCACGCGCTTCCCGAGCGCCTTGAGCCGCAGGAAGAGATTATCCTCTTCGATCTTCTTGCGCAGGGACGGCCCTGGAAATCCCTCGCAGTGCCGCCCCATGAACACCGGCGCGTTGACGCCAGTGAACATCGTGGCCTGTCCGGTGGCGGATTGCGGAAGCCCCGGCACGGAGAGACAGGCGTCGATGGGGACGGAGTGCTGCGCGATGAGGCGGCACAGCGTAGGACAAACCTCGGGATTTACCGGGTTGTCCGTTGCCGGGCCGCGCAGGCCCACGCCGTCGATGAAGAGGAAGATTACTTTCAAAGACCTGCCGCCTGCATTTCCTTCTTCAGTTCCGCGAGGGCCTTGGAGTCGTCCTTGGCCTTTTCAAGCGCGGTTGCGTAAAGTTTCTTCGCCTCGGCGAGGTACTTGGCCTCGTTTGCGGCGTCCTTGAGGTCGCGCGCGATTTCCGCGCAGCGCATGAAGTTCTTCGCGATCACCCACTCGCGGGAGTAGATGATGCCGGTGGTGGGGTCGCAGTCCTCGAACTCCTTCTGCTCGTCGGACTGCATGAACTCGATGAACACCATCAGCTGCTTTATGGCCTCTTCCTTCTTCCCTTCGTTGAGCGCCTTGTGGTAGCGCAGTTTCGCGGCGGTTCCCCTGCACCATCCGGGAGAGTGGCTGGGGAGTCCCTTTTCAAGCAGGTCGATCGCGCCGTCGTAGTTGCCGACGAGGAAGAACGCGTCGAGCCTGCGGTCGAGCATTGTCTGCTTTGCATCGTCCGAGAGCTTCGGCAGCAACGTGGCGGTGAAGTTGAGTATGTTGCTGAGCATCTTGGTGTTCGAGTCGTTCGAGAAGCCGATTATTGCTTCCTCGGCGAGCTGTCCGACGAGGTCCGGCGACACCGCCGTGGTGCGGCCGGGCTTGAAATCCACGAAATTATTTCCGTAGAGCGCACGGAGGGTGCCAGTGTCCGCCAGCTTCTTTAGATAGGGAATCACGTCGTTGGGACGTCCCGGACAGATGTCTCGGAAGGTCTTGATGACCGACTTGCGCGCGAACTGACGGCACCGGCGTTCGACGGCGACTTGGCTGTTGGTGTCCGCAAGGCCGGCGATGAGCTTGTCCGCGTCCGCGAAGAGCATGTGGGCGGACTCCGCGTCGTCCTGCGCGCGCTTGACGGAGCCGTCGAGGAACGCATTCAGCAAATTGCTGGGCACCTTCTCAGGGGCTTCGCCGACAAGCGTCTTCACCACGAGGTCGTTCAGCGCGCGCATGTTTTCTGTGGACACGGCGCTTTCCGCAATGCGGGGATACGTTTCCGCGATGAGGCGGAGGATGAATTCGTCGGACGGCGGCGGGAAGTCGGCCTTGCTGAATTCTGCCATTTCCTTTTCGCCGAAGCGTGCGCAGAACACGCGAGTGGAGGCTATTCTCTGCAGGTAGCCGATGGCTTTTGCCGGATCTTCGCCGCAGAGCTTCAGGCTTGTCTGGTTGATCATCCGCTCCCCGAACGCCTGAAGGCGCTGGTTGATTACGGTCTGGGCGTCTTCCGCCGTAAGCTTCGCGCGGAGGCGTCCGGCGTCGGCGATGAGCTGGTGGACTGCGGCGGCATTGGTCTGTGCGCGCTCGAACGACGGTGCGAGGAGAGTGTCGATCAGCGAGTCGCGCACGTCGGCTGGAAGTTCGCCAGAGAGGAAGGAGAGGATTTCCGCGTCAAGCGCGGCGGCGATCTTCGCGTCGCCTTTCTCGCCGGTCGCCATTCCGTGTAGCCAGCGTATGAACGAGCCGATGGACTCGGGCTTGAGCGTGGTGATCGGTCCGGGCGGAAGCGTCTTCACGCCTTTCTCCCAGCATACAACGGCGGTCTGCTTGCCGATCAGTTCGCGCACGAACGGAACCACCTGGTCCGGTTTTTCTGCGTAGAGCGATTCGCAAGACTGCGCGACGAGGCGCTCGCAGAACATCTGGAACCGCTGCATGAGGTCGGAGCCTGCCGCGTCGTCGCCCAGCGCGACGAAGAGGGCGTTGCCCTCGGCGAGCAGTGCTTCGGCGAAGGCGGGGTTGGCGAGGGCGTGCCTGGCGAGGAGGTCGAAGGATTCGTTCCACTTGTCAAGCGCATCCTGCGCGTTTGCGCCCGGGCGCACGACGAACTGGTAGTAAGGATATTGGAACATCGGCCAGCAGAGCAATACGGAAGATACGTTCTGCGTCTTGAGCTTGGATAGAAGTGCCTGCGCCTCTTCTGCCGTGAGCGGCTTGGGGTGCTGCGGGGCGGCGGGCTCTTCCGCCACTGGTGCAGCGGGTGCCTGGTCGGTGGACGGCGCGGGCGTTTCCTGTGCGAAGCAGAAACCAGCAAGGGCTGCTGCGGCTACTACTGGTACGAGGCGTGTTTTTTTCATCTTCTAAGTCTCCTTGTAAGCGGACACCACATATTATAAAACGAAATGTGATTTGACGCAAGAGGAAGAATGATGTATCATAATAACTTTTCGGCGGCGGTGGGTTTTGACCGTGCGCCAGATAGGAGAACAGAAATGAAAGAAATTGGAGTAGGAATCCTTGGATTCGGCACCGTCGGCGCAGGCGTTGCCGAAGGGCTGTTGCGCAACCGCAAGCTGATGGCGGAGCGGCTTGGCGTGGACATCGTCCTCAAGAAAATCGCGGACCTCGACATCACCACGGACCGCGGCGTGCGCGTGGACCCCGACGTGCTCACGACGGACGCGCAGTCTGTCATCGCGTCGCCGGACGTCCGCATCGTCGTGGAGACGATCGGCGGCACGGGCATAGCAAAGACCTTTGTTCTCGTCGCGCTCAACGCGGGCAAGGCCGTCGTAACCGCCAACAAGAAACTCCTCGCGGAGTACGGCAGGGAAATCTTCGACGCTGCGCGCAAGAACGGAGTGGATATCTATTTCGGCGCGTCAGTCGGCGGCGGCATCCCAATCATCCGCAGCATCCGCGAAGGACTCGCCGGAAACGAGATACAGCAGATACACGGAATCCTCAACGGTACCTGCAACTACATCCTCACCCGCATGGAGCAGGAAGGCAAGCCGTTCGACGAAGTGCTGGCCGACGCCCAGAAGCTCGGCTACGCCGAGGCGAATCCGTCCCTCGACATCGACGGCTTCGACACCGCACACAAGGCGTGCATCCTCTCCGCGCTTGCATACGGTTTCCAGCCCTCGCTCGACCAAGTGCAGGTGGAGGGCATCCGCAACCTCTCAGGTCTGGACGTGAAGTACGCCGCCGATTTCGGCTACCGCATTAAGCTGCTTGCCGTTGTCGCCAAGCACGATACGGACATCGAGGTGGGCGTACACCCCACGCTCGTGCCGTTCTCCCACATGCTTGCGAGCGTGAACGGCGTGTTCAACGCCGCGATGGTGCGTGGCGACATGGTGGGGGACACGATGTTCTACGGACGCGGCGCGGGGCGTTTGCCCACCGCATCAACGGTCGTCGGCGACATTGGCGACATCGCCCGCAACATGGCCCACGGCGAAGTGCGCTACGCTCGCGCTGTGCCGGAATACGGCGAGGGTAAGACGAAGCTCCGCGCCGCGGGCGACATCGTCAGCCGCTTCTACCTCCGCTTCATGGTGGCGGACCGCGCCGGCAGTTTCGGTATGATATCCACCACGCTCGGACGCCACGGCGTGTCGATTTCCGCCGCGATGCAGAAGGGCGAGGACGGCGCCGATACGGGTTACGTGCCCGTAGTTGTGCTCACGCACCCCGCGCCCGCCAAGGCGCTGGACGCGGCGTTCGAGGAAATCATGAAGGCGGATATCGTGAGCGAAGCCCCGATCAAGCTCCGCATGCTGTAGCAAGCGGAACGAAAGCGATGCGGCGGGCGATGTCGTCAACCTCTTCGATGGAGAGGAAGCCGATGTTGATCACGTCCGCCGCGCCCGAATTGAGGGCGTAGGCTATCGACGCATCTATCTTCGCGGGTTCCTTCGAAAAGGTTCCCTCGCCGAGGATCTTCATGCCGATTATGCCCTGCCCCTGCGCACGCATCTTCTTGAGCACCGGCAGCACCTTTTCGGGGTGCATGGACATCTTCCGCCCAAACGGGTTGATCCGGACGTGCGCCACGTCCAGCCACGGCGTCTTCGCCGCAGTTTCCAGCGCGGCGAAGGAGTGGAACGAACAGCCATGCGCGCGGATTTTGCCCGCGCGTTTCGCGGCGTCGAGGTCGGCCATGTGTTTGGAGAGCTTCTGCGGCCACTCCGCATCGGTCAGGCAGTGTAACTGCACGATGTCGATGTAGTCGGTGCCGAGTTCCTTGAGATAACGCTCAATGGCCGTGGCAACGTCCGTGAGGTCATTCTTTGGTACGCCGCCATTCCACGCGAACTTTGTGCAGATGGCGTAGCTATCGCGGGGGATGCCTTTAAGTGCGTTGCGCACGAAAGAGTGGGTGCCGTAGGCGTCGGCGGCGTCGAAGAACCTCACTCCCCGGTCGTACGCGGCACGTATCAACTTTGCCGCGCCGTCTGGGCCGAGCTTGCGCAACAGGGCGGACGTCCTGTTCCACGCGCTAACGCCAGTACCAAAGCAGAGGCGGGTGGTGGTTATGCCCGTCTTGCCAAGCGTGACCTTTTCAAATGCAGAATGCGCGGAGGCGCTTTGCCCCGCGCCCACCAGCATACATGCCGTGCCGGTTGCGACAAAAGATCTTCTGGTAGTCGCCAAAATCAAGCTTCCGGCTTGGTCTTCTTCAAACCAAGCCCACGGCTGCCTTCCTTCCACTCGCCGCGCTTCTGGAGCAGGTTGACTCTCTCAAACCGCTTCAGGACGTTACGCTTGGACGTAATCTTGCCGGAACCTCTAAGACTGCGATGCTGACTCATTTCTTCTTTTCTCCTGTTGGAAATCGGCGAATAGTTTATCAAAAAGCGGCACCTTCCGCAAGGGAATAAACGCCAGTACCCAAAAAAACGCAAAATCCCAACGCACCGTACGTTTGCTCTTGAAGGGGGCGATGGTTTCTTTTGGTGATTGAATACGACCGCAGACGGCTTGGCATCAAACCGTCCGGGCCAATTGCAACAACGGGAAAGTTCATTTTTTAGTTGTGGTTACGAAGAGAATATTGTATACTTTCAATATGTTTTTTAGGAATATTAGGTTGATGGCGAACGGCAAGATCGTTGCGGTATTCGCGGCGGCCGTTCTGGTGTGTTTTCAGGCGTACGGCGTGGTGCCAGCCGTGCTACAGGATTCCGTTCTGTGGCTGGACGCAGACCATTGCAAGTCCACAAGGCCGGATTGCAAAATGAATGACGGATGGAAGCCGAGCGGCGGACGCCTTGCGGTCACATTCGCGGGTAGGAATATGCGGCCGCCCATTTTGCGCAAGGACAAGGACGGGCGCCCCTACGTCGATTTCGGAAAGTACTCCAGCGGGCGCGACATCTCGTTTCCCCGGTTCACCGACATCCGCACGGTGTTTGTTGTGGGGAAACTCGATACGGATCGCCACTGCCACTTCCTCTGCGACAGCAAGGGCTACGACTTCCATCGCGGGCCGAACGGCGAGTACGCCTCGCGCGAATGGTCCCCGAAGATCGCCCGCGTCTGGAACGGCACGAACAAAGTGGCTGATATTTACGGCGAGTTTCCGCCCACCGGCGTGACTCAGGTGTTCTGCGTGGAGACTTCCGCGCCGTGCGCATGCGACAGCCTCACGATGGACAGGCAGAGCCGCAATCGGAGCGGTGGACGCGAACTGCGCGAGGTGGTGCTCTTCAACCGCGTCCTTTCGGAAGCGGAACGTCTTGCGGTCACGCGCCACCTGATCAAGAAATGGAACGTGAAGACGGTCCCCTCGCCGCGTGCCGTGCCCACCGACTGGAAACTCATCAAGCGCGACATCGACAACTGGCACCGCATGCCCACGAACGCGCTGGATACGTCGGTCAATGCCGCCGCCTGCATCCTCCCCGGCGACACGGACCCGCTCGTTGTGGCGCTGCGTCGCACGCGTGCGTTGCTTGACGACCTCGCCGGGTCGGTCGATCTAGCCGCCGAGCGTACCGAGTTGGATAAGCTCTCCGCCGAGGCCTTGGCCGTGAAGGACGAAGAGCCCCGCCTCGCGCTCTTTGTGCAGGTGATGAACCTCAATCGGCGCATCTCGCTCAAGAACCCGCTACTCAAGGGAATCGACCGACTGCTCCTCGTCACGCACGAGCCATGCGGTTTCAACGAATGGCGCGACGGTTCGCACATGTGCGACCAGTACTACGGCTTCCACGGCACGCAGAACGGCATCTCGCGCGGGGACGGACTCTACATCCTTGAAAACCCGTTTTCGGATAAGCCCGTCGCGCGCAACATCCTCGCGGGCAAGGTGATCGAGTCGGGCGCGTGGAAGGGGCAGACCCTCGACGGTTGCGCGATCATCTCGCCGGACATCGACTGGGACGGTAAGCGTATCGCGTTCGCCGCCGTGAAGAACAACAGCAAGCTCGACAAGTGGGAAGACGGCACGTGCTACCACGTGTTCACGTGTAACCTTGACGGCTCTAATCTGCGCCAGCTCACCACCGGCCCGTGGAACGAGTTCGACCCGTGCTGGCTTCCGAACGGGCGGATCGCGTTCATCTCCGAACGGCGCGGCGGCTACGTGCGCTGCTCGGGGAACCGTCCCGTGCCGTCCTTCACGCTGCACACGATGTTCGACGACGGTACGGACATCGTTCGCCTCTCGCACCATGAGACGAACGAGTGGCATCCGAGCGTGAACAGCGACGGCATGATCGTATATACGCGCTGGGACTATGTCGATCGCGGCTCCGGCCAGGCGCACCACGCATGGACGTGCTTCCCCGATGGACGCGACCCACGTGAGTTGAACGGCAATACGCGTATCAATGCAAACACAACGCCCCGGATGGAGATGAACATCCGCCAGATTCCGGGCTCGCGCAAATATGTCTCCACCGCCACGCCACACCATGGCTGGGCGGCGGGCTCGCTCATAGTGATCGACCCCTCGGTGCCGGACGACGGCGAAATGAGCGCCATCCGCCGCATCACGCCGGAGCAGCCGTTCCCCGAGGCGGAGCAGAACACGTGGCGCAACCGCAACAGCGGCGCGTACGCGACGGCGTGGCCGCTCAGCGAGAAGTACTACATCTGCGCCTACGACGGCAACGCCAACGGTTTGTACAACGTGCCGATGCGTGGACGCCGCTACGCGATCACGCTGCTGGACGTGTTCGGAAACAAGACGCGCATCTACGCGCATCCCACGATTTCGTGTCTCGACCCGATGCCGATTGGCGCACGGAAAAAACCGCCGGTGATTCCCCACAAGACGCTCGAGGGACGTCCCGCCGACGCCGAAGGGAAGCGTTCTTCGCTGATCCCCGCCGCCGAGTTGCCGAAGACCGGCGAGGTCGGCCTCATCAACGTTTACGACACGCGCATCCCGTTTCCCACGAACGATCCAATCGTCGCGCTCCGCGTGTGGCAGCTCTTCCCGAAGGTGGCACCTCTACAGCAGCGTCCGTGGATCGGCGCGGAGATACACCAAACTGGCCGCCAGTGTCTCGGTACGGTGCCGGTGGAGGCGGACGGCAGCGCGTACTTCACCGTGCCCGTGGGCGTGCCGATCTTCTTTCAGGCGCTACGCGCGGACGGTTGCGCCGTGCAGAGCATGCGCAGCGACACGTACCTGCATCCAGGCGAACGGCTCGTGTGCAGCGGCTGCCACGAACCTAAGGAGAACGTACGCCGCACGGCGAGAACAAATCTTCCGCAAGCGATGCGCCGTGCGCCGAGCGAGATCAAGCCTGGGCCTGACGGTTCCGCGCCGTTCAACTACCGTCGCCTCGTGCAACCGATCCTCGACGCGAAGTGCGTCTCGTGCCACGGCGAGAAGCGCGCCGCGAATGCGCCCGACCTCCGCGCCGGCGACTGGCGCACGGACAAGTGGGGATTCTCGACGAGCTGGAAGAACCTCGTACACCGCACGAACTACTTCGGGCGGGAGATGATCGAGGAGAAGCGCGCGAACTGGGCGTTCTTCACGCCCGCCTACACGGAGCCGGGGCGCTATCTTGCGATCAACGCCCCGCTCAGGAAAATGCTCGACGCAGGCCACCACGGCGTAAAGCTCACGCCCGAGGAACGCGAGCGGCTGATCCTGTGGATGGATTCCAACGGACAGTACATCGCGCACGACCACGACGCCGACGCCCAGCGTGACGGAAAGATCGTCAAGCCCGTGCTTGAATAAGGAACGTGAAAATACATGATGAGCGTTTCGTGAAGATTTGCGCTGATTGCCGCCGTGGCACGCCCGTGGACTGTGTCCCGTAAGTCATGTCGCGCATGAACTTGTTCCGTGGCTTTACGAAACAGTGAAACCTTTGAGCCAATGTTTTCGAGGGATGACGTGATTTCGGGGATAACTCATCCCCCAAAAGCCCAAGGATAAGCGTGAATTTCGCGCACCTGGAGGCTCCTCAATTTTCGTTTGTGTTTTTGGACAACGAAAAAAGGAAACATCACGCTTCCTTTCGCCCTTGATTCTCCGTTTCCCCCAGAGGGTGAATGCCTCAAGTTAGGCGCTAGTCAGTGTTTACGGTGCTGAAACACATCCGAAACAGTTAGTATAGGTTTGAGAAGCCCATGCGCAATTGGAGCCTCGTCAATTAGAGGCGGCGGCATCCCGAAGACGTGCCATACAGTTAAAGATTCAAACGACAGTTCAAGACCGATGTCACGGGAGGTGTAAAGTGGGAAATCCCCCCTACTTGATTGTAATAGGTTCTTCCTATGCCTGAAAGATGTTATTTCCAATTACCTTTTGTGGACGGTGGCGTGATACAATAATCGCGTCTCAGAACACAAGGAGTAGGAAATGAACGACAGACAAGAACTGAACCGCAACTTGGCGCAAATGCTCAAGGGCGGCGTGATCATGGACGTTACGACGCCTGAGCAGGCAAAGATCGCCGAGGCCGCCGGCGCGTGTGCCGTCATGGCGCTTGAGCGCATCCCCGCCGACATCCGCGCGGCCGGCGGCGTCTCGCGCATGAGCGACCCCGCGATGATCAAGGGGATTCAGGCGGCGGTCTCGATCCCAGTCATGGCGAAGTGCCGCATCGGACACATCGCCGAGGCGCGGATTCTGGAGGCAATCGAGATTGACTACATCGACGAGTCCGAGGTGCTTTCGCCGGCCGACGACACGCGCCACATCGACAAGACGAAATTCTCCGTACCGTTCGTGTGCGGCGCGCGCAATCTCGGCGAGGCGTTACGTCGCATCGGCGAAGGCGCGACGATGATCCGCACAAAAGGTGAACCCGGCACGGGCGACGTGGTGCAAGCCGTAAGGCACATGCGCAAGATGCAAAGCGAAATCCGCCGCGTCGTGTCGCTTCGTGAGGACGAGCTGTACGAAGCGGCGAAGGAACTCGCCGCGCCGCTCGACCTCGTGAAGTTCGTCCACGACAACGGCAAACTTCCAGTCGTCAACTTTGCGGCAGGTGGCGTCGCCACACCGGCCGACGCGGCACTTATGATGGAGCTTGGTGCGGAGGGCGTGTTCGTGGGAAGCGGCATCTTCAAGAGTGGCGATCCCGCGAAGCGCGCGGCGGCCATCGTGCAGGCCGTCACCAACTGGCAGGATGCGAAGTTGCTTGCGAAGCTTTCCGAGAACCTCGGTCCCGCGATGGTCGGCATCAACGCCGAAGAGATCGAGACAATCATGGAAGAGCGCGGGAAGTGAAAGTTGGCGTATTATCAGTTCAAGGTGCGTTTGCCGAGATGGCGGCGTACTGGCACGCGCAGGGTGCGGAGACGTTCGAGATCCGGCAGCTCGCAGATTTAGAGCGCGGTATGGATCTGCTGGCGCTTCCCGGCGGCGAATCGACCGTGCAGGGCAAGCTCCTAAACGACCTCGGGCTCTTCGCGCCGCTGAAGGCGCGCATCGACGGCGGGCTTCCCGTGTTTGCCGTCTGCGCAGGGTTGATTCTGCTCGCGGAGAAAATCGACGATCCCGGCAGTCGTACCGACACGCGTCCCGAACAGTGGTTCGGCACCCTGCCCGTCACCGTGCGGCGCAACGCCTACGGACGCCAGCTCGGCAGCTTCAGGACGATCGGTACGTTCGACGGGAAACCGAACGTTCCGATGACGTTCATCCGCGCACCGGCCATCACCGAAGTTACGCCACCGGTCGAAGTGCTTTCAACCTTTGACGGCGCGCCCACGTCAGTCCGCTGGCGCAACATCACCGCCTTCACCTGGCACCCCGAACTCAACTGACAATCTCCTTACTCCAACGAATCCATTCAATGCGAAACCAGATTACGACACTTCAGGACGCGCTCGAAACGCGCTTTTTCGCACCGTTGCGCCGTCCGCGCACGCGGCGCGTGGGCGTTGAACTTGAGTTTCCCATTTGGAACCGCACGCCGGGTACGCCAACGGACTTCGCCGCCGTGCATGCGGCGACGGACGACTTCCTCTCCCGCTTTCCCTTCTCCGACCAGGTGCGCGACGACACGGGCAACATCTACCGCGCGACCGACCCCAACACGGGCGACGAACTTTCCTTCGACTGCTCCTACAACACGCTGGAAATCTCCTTCGGCCCCGTCGAGAACCTGAACGAGACGCATCACCGCTTCACCGCCTACTATTCAGCCTTGCAGGAGGCGTTGGGACGACGGGGACACGCCCTCACCGGCATGGGGATCAACCCCCGGTGGCGGGAGAACCGCCCCGATCCCATCGGGAACGGACGCTACCGGATGCTGCTCCACCACCTGAAGTCCTATTCCAAGTACGGCGGTTCCCCACGATTCCACGACCATCCCGAATTCGGGCTCTTCTCCTGCGCCTCGCAGACGCAGGTGGACGCGGACGAAGAGACGCTCGTCCCGCTGATCAACGCCTTCAACCTCCTGGAACCATTCAAGGCCGTCCTGTTCGCCAATTCCCCCTTCGGCGCGCGGGCTGAAACGCTGTGCGGACGCGACAGCCTCTGGAGCAAGAGCCTCCACGGACTGAATCCGCACAACTGCGGCATGTACGGCGTCACGGTTCGGTCGTTGGCGGACGTCATTGGCTATCTGGAATCGACCAGCATCTACTGTGTCGAACGCGGCGAACGCTACATCAATTTCGCCCCGGTCCCGCTCCGCGACTACCTGCGGCTCGGTGCCGTCGTGGGCGAATACTGGGATGCGACGGCGAAGATCCATCGCAAATGCCTCATTTCGCCGCTCCCCTCCGACGTCGCCTGGCTGCGTCCGTTCAAGTTCGAGGACCTCACCCAGCGCGGGACGGTGGAGTTCCGTTCCGTCTGCGAACAGCCCGTGCGCGAGGCGTTCGCCTCCGCCGCGTTCCACGCCGGGCTTGCCGAGCGCGTGGCAAAACTGGCCGATCTCTTGGCGCGCGACACCATCCTTTACGGGCATGGCTACGGCGCGGTGGAGCTGCGCAGCCTGATGATCTGCCGCGACTGGCCGTCGTTCATCGGCCGCAAGGCTCTATCCGTGCAACTTCACCGCATCTTGGACATAGCGGAAGAAGGCCTTGCCCGGCGCGGTTTCGGCGAAGAGCCACTTCTCGCGCCGCTGCGGCGCCGCGCCGACACGCTCACGAGCCCGGCACGTGAACACCTTACGCGCCTGGAAGGCGGCGAATCCATTGAATCCATCGCCATCGACTACGGTTCGACAGAGGAGGTACGCCATGCTTGACGTTCGCAAGCCCAGACTGCGGCCCTACGCGTTCGAAGGCAACTTCGGCCTCGAGCGCGAGGCACTGCGCGTGACGGCGGGGGGGCGGATGGCGCTGACGCCGCATCCGTTCCCGCCCGACCACCCGCGCATCGTCCGCGATTTCTGCGAGAACCAGACGGAGATCAACACGCGCGTGTGGCCGACGGCCGAGGAGGCGGTCGCGGAGCTGAAGGAAATCGACGCGGCGATCCACGCGGCCATCGCGCCGCAGGGGGAGACTCTCTGGACGAACTCCAACCCGCCGCCGATCGTGGACGAGTCCGAAGTCGTCCCCGCCCGTTTCGAAGGCGCGCTTGCCGGGAAATCGACCTACCGCGACTACCTCGCCTCGAAATACGGCAAGCGGCTGATGGCGTACTGCGGCATCCACTTCAACTTCTCGTTCGGCGAACGGCTGGTCGTGGCGGCGGGAGTGGACCGCGACGCCCTCTACCTCCACGTGGCCGCGCAGTGCGTCAAGTGGGGATGGGCGATCGTCGCGCTGACCGCCGCCAGCCCGGCGGGACAGTACGCGAGCGTGCGGTGCTCGGAACGCGGCTACTGGAACCGCTTCACGCCCGTGTTGGACTTTTCAAGCGTGCGGGCCTACGCGAAGAGTATCGCGTGTTACGTCCAGGACGGACTGCTCATCGCGCCGAGCGAGCTCTACTACCCAGTGCGCCTCAAGCCGCGCGGCCTGAACAATCTGCTGACGCTTGCGGAGCAAGGCGTGGACCATATCGAGATACGGTGCGTGGACCTGAACCCGCTGACGGGCGGACTCGTCGACGTGCGCGACGTGGCGTTCATCCATCTGTTCATGCTCTGGTGCGCCGCGCAGGCGCGCGAGACGTTGTCCGTCGAGAAGCAGGCCGAAAGCGTCGCGGCGTTCAAGGCTGCTGCGCGGCTCGACTTCGACTGGACGCCGGTCGGGGAGTTGCTGGAGCGGATGGACGAGTTTTTCGCCGCCTCCGCGGGGTGGCCCGCGTCGATTCAGCGCGTCCTCGCGTATCAGGCGGAGAAGGTCTATTCGCCCGAGCGGCGCTATGCCCGCATGGAGGCGTGCCATGTGTGAACTGCTCGGCTTTTCATCGCGAAAGAAGCGACGGCGGAACGACCTGCTGCGCGAATTCTACTCCCACGCGGAGGCGCATCCGCACGGGTGGGGACTCGTGCGCTTTCCCGACGGCGGCGCGCCGTCGGTCGACAAGGAGCCCGTCTGCGCCACGCGCAGCGCCTGCCTCGCGAGCCTCCTCGCCGATCCGGTGGAGGACCGGGCGCTCATCGCCCACATCCGGCTGGCCACCGTCGGTCACATCGAATACGAGAACTGCCACCCGTTCACGGCCGCGGACAACCGCGGCCGCGTCTGGACGCTGGCGCACAACGGAACGATCTTCAACGGCGCGCATCTGAACGACTACATGGGCATCCAGTACGGCGACACGGATTCCGAGCGCGTGCTGCTCCATCTCGTCGACCAAATCAACGTGGCGCAAAACCACCGCCGCCATGCCTTGGACGAGACGGAGCGTTTCAACGTGCTCTCTGCCGCAATCACCGAACTGGCGCAGGGAAATAAACTCAACCTGCTTATCTTCGACGGCGAGGTGCTGTACGCGCACTGCAACTTCAGGGACACGCTGCATGTCTGGCGCGACGCGGACACCGTGACGTTCTCAACGCATCCGCTCACCATCGGCACGTGGGCTCCCGTGCCATTTACGAGCCTCGTCTCCGCAAAGGGCGGCGAGATTGTCCGCACGTCGCCGCCACACGGGCACGAATACATCTACAACCCAGAAGACTACCGCCTCGTGTACATGAACTTCGCGCGGCTGTAGTTTGGAACCTTTACAAACGAGGAGAATGATGAAAATCCTATATCAAGGCAAAGAGGCGGAAACAGACGCGGCCACAGTGGCGGCGTTTCTCGCTGTGCAGGGCGTAAAGTCTGAAGAGGCGGTGGTCGAACTTGACGGCGAAATCGTCGCGGCCGATTCCGTGGCGGCGACATCGCTTTGCGAAGGCGCGGTGCTCAACGTGTTCCGCATCGTGGCGGGAGGGTGACATGGGCGCGAACACGTATCTCACGGAACGGGAGCGGCGCATCCTCGAAAACGCAAAGGTCGGCATCGCAGGGGCGGGCGGACTTGGGTCGAACGTGGCCATGCTTCTTGTGCGGGCTGGAATGAAGAGGCTCGTCATCGCGGACTTCGACACGGTCAACGAATCTAACCTCAACCGACAGTTCTTCTTCCGCCACCAGCTCGGCGAGAAGAAGATCGACGCGCTTGCCGCAAATCTGCATCTGCTCGAGCCGGAGCTGATGCTGGAGTTGCATGACGTACATCTGTCGCCGGACAACGTGGACTGGGTGTTCGCCGGCTGCCAGGCAATCGTCGAGGCGCTTGATTCAGCGGAGGGCAAGGCAATGCTGCTCCATGCGCTTCTGCCGATGGGGAAGCCGGTGGTCTCTGCCATAGGGCTTGCGGGTTGGGGGCGTTCGAACGACATCCGCGTGAGGAAGGTGGGGAGGAACCTGATCCTCGTGGGCGACCAGACGCGCGACGTGCGCGACGGCTTCGCGCCCGTTGGGGTGCGCGTCACCATCGCCGCAGCGATGCAGGCCAATTCCATTATATCGCTTTTACTTGGAGAAGAACCATGAAACAACTGACAATCGGAAACAAGACATTCACAAACCGATTCTTCCTCGGAACGGGAAAGTTCGCATCAAGCGAACAGACGAAGGCAGCGCTTGCCGCAAGCGAGACGGAGCTCGTCACGGTCGCCCTTACGCGCGTCCATGAAGGAGATTCGTCCGGCGACGACATATTGAAGGCAATCGACCGCAGCAGAGTGGAAGTGATGCTCAACACGTCCGGCGCGCGAAATGCGGACGAGGCGGTGCGCATTGCGAAGATCGGCAAGGCGGCCGGGTTCAACTGGCTGAAGATAGAGATACATCCCGACGCGCGCTACCTACTGCCCGACCCGGTGGAGACGCTTGCGGCCGTGCGCGAATGCGTGAAGCTCGGCATGGTGGTGCTGCCGTACATCAACGCCGATCCAGTGCTGGCGAGGCATTGCGAGGATGCGGGTGCGGCGGCGGTGATGCCGCTCGGCTCGCCCATCGGCTCGAATCGCGGGATTCGCACGCGCGACATGATCGAGATCATCGTCGAGCAGAGCCATGTGCCGGTGGTGGTCGATGCAGGGATAGGTTTGCCGTCCCACGCGGCGGAGGCGATAGAGCTTGGCGCGGATGCCGTTCTCGCCAACACCGCCGTCGCCGCTGCTGGCGATCCGGTGAAGATGGCGGAGGCGTTCAAGCTCGCCGTCCGCGCGGCGGAACTGGCGCTCGAGGCCAAGCCGCCGCGCACATCCACAACCGCCAACGCCACAAGCCCCATGGACATCTTCAGGTAATGTTTCCGCATCTCAGACATAGCGACACGGAAGTCGAGACGTTTCTCGCGAATGTCTCGGCTGGCGCCGTGCGCGATTCGCTCGCCAAGGACCGGCACGATTGGTTCGACCTGCTGAATCTCATAAGCGGGGCGGCACGTCCGTTCCTGCCAGAGATGCGCCGCCTTGCGCAGGTCGTCCGCCGCCGTTACTACGGCAAGACCGTAAGCGTCTACGCCCCGCTCTACATCGGGAACACCTGCGTCAATTCCTGCCGATACTGCGATTTCCGCCGTCAGCACACGGGAACGGTGCGGCGCAATCTGACGCTCGACGAAATACGCGCCGAGGCCGAGGCCGTCCGCAAGACGGGCATAGACTCGCTCCTTGTAGTGGCGGGCGAAGACCCCAAGGTGAACACAGTCGCGCATCTCGCCGATGTGGGGCGGCTCCTTAAGCCGATGTTTTCCAATCTGTCGCTGGAAGTTGCGCCGCAGTCCGAAGACGGCTACCGCGAGCTGTTCGCCGCCGGCTTCGAGGGGTTGACGTGTTTTCAGGAGACGTATGACCGAACGCTCTACCGCGAAATGCACCCGGCAGGGCCGAAGGCGGACTACGACTGGCGGCTCGACACGCAGCTGCGGGCGGGGCGGGCGGGTTTCCGCGTTCTCGGCTGCGCGTTCCTTCTGGGGCTCGGCCCCTGGCGGCGGGAGGCGGCAAGCCTCGCCGCGCACGCACTCTACCTCATGCGGGAATGCTACGAGGCGAAAGTCCAGTTCGCGTTCCCGCGCATCTGCCGAGTGGACGGTGGTTTCGTGCCGCCATGCGAAGTGGACGATGAAGACCTGGAGCAGATGATGCTCGCATTTCGCATCGTGTTCCCGCAATGCTGCATGACGGTCTCGACGCGCGAGGCGCCGGCGTTCCGCGACAGGATCGTTCTGACGGCAGCCGACAACATGAGCGCCGGCTCGCGCGTCACGCCAGGCGGCTATGCAGTTCTCGAAAAGGCGCACGCCGCAGATGTCGCGCAGTTCACGCTCTCCGACGGCCGTTCGCCCGCCGAAGTGTTCGCCGCCATCCGCTCCAACGGACAGGAGGTCGTTTTCAAAACCTGGGACAACAGGATATGAATAATGGTATAATATTGACGCCGTTTCACGGCACGAGAAGATATAACATGGCGAAAAATGACATAGAGATGAATGCCGGAGCGAAGCTTGAACAGCTTCGCGCATCGCTGCGCGAAATCGAAAGCGCGGCCGTCGCGTTCTCATCAGGCGTCGACTCGACGTTCCTTCTGCGCGTTGCGCATGAGTTGCTTGGCGACCGCGCAGTGGCCGTCACGATCCGCTCGCGCACCTTCCCGAAGCGCGAGCTTGACGAGGCGGCGGCGTTCTGCCGCGCCGAGGGCGTTCGCCACGAAATCATCGATTCGGAAGAGCTGGACATCCCGGGGTTCGCAGAGAACCCGCCCGACCGGTGCTACCTCTGCAAGAAGGCGATCTTCGGGAAGATAATTGAGTTCGCGCAGGCGAACGGGCTTAGGGCGGTGCTTGAAGGGTCGAATATCGACGACGACGGCGACTATCGTCCTGGCCGACGCGCCATTGCGGAGTTGGGTATTCATAGCCCGTTGCGCGAGGCGGGTCTCTCCAAGTCGGATATACGTGCGCTGTCGCATGAGATGGGATTGCACACTTGGAGCAAACCATCCTTCGCCTGCCTCGCCTCGCGTTTTCCCTACGGCGAGCGAATCACGGCAGCGGGGCTCGAGCGCGTGGAACGCGCCGAGCGGTGGCTGCGCGATGCGGGGCTTGGGCTCACGCAGTTGCGCGTCCGATCGCATGGCGATCTAGCCCGCATCGAAGTGCAACCGGGCGATATTCCGCGCCTTGCCGCGCACGCTGCCGATATTGCCGCAGCATTCAAGGGATTTGGCTTCACATACGTCGCGCTCGATCTCCAGGGATATCGCACTGGCAGCCTGAACGAGAATCTTGATTTTGACAGAGTACGCATGTGTGTGGTATAATTTTGCGCGTAAAGGTTGTTAGCACATGAAGAGTATGCTCCAGAATATGATAGCCTGCGCATTGGTTGCTGTATTCGTGTCATTGTTGGCACGGGGTGAGCTTCTTATGCCCTGCCCCGATTGCGAGAAGATGGTGTCGCGCCGTGCATTGATGTGTCCGAACTGCGGCTGCAAGGGCGAGGTGATTGCCGAGGAGGCGGCGCGGCTTGCGAAGGCCGAGGAACCGCCGCCGCCCGACGACGCAATCCTCGCCGACTTCGGCGACCGCACGGCGCGCGCGACGCCCGTCATGTTCGGCGAGAAGCCCTACGCCGTTTTGCCACTTGAAAAACTTGTCGGACTCAAGACGATGACGTTCTCGTTCGTTTCGACCAACGCGCCGATCAACTATGCGTCGATTGAAGTTGCAGGCTCGATGCCGCTTGTCAGATTCGGGATCAGCGAAACGAACCTGCTGTTCAAGACCGAGGCCGATGTCGCGCCGAATCAGGAGTGGCAGAAGATTTCACCGATGCGTCTCAAGAGGGACGCCGAGAAGATGTTGAAGGAAAGGAACGCAAAATGAAGAAGATGATTGGAATCGCCGTGGCAATGTCCGCGCTGGCCGTGTGCGCCAACACGCCGCCCGCCATCACCAACGTGCGCGCGAGCCAGCGCGAGGGGACGAAACTCGTCGACATCTACTACGATGCCGCCGATGCGGACAACGACCTCTTGAAGGTGCGCATCGAAATCTCCGACAACGATGGTGCGAAGTATTCCGTGCCGGCCTTTTCGCTCACGGGCGACATTGGCGAGGGAATCGCGCCCGGCACGGGCAAGCACATCGTATGGGACGCCGGAACGGACTGGGACGGCGAGTATTCCGAACAGATGCGCGTCAAGGTTTTCGCCATCGACGCGCAGGGTTTCCCCGGCATGGAGTGGGGCAACGAGGTCCCGCCCGGCGGCTTCCTCATGGGCCAGGACGGCGGCGCGGAAGGCAGCGGCCCCTCCCGCCACGTGAACATCCCGTGGAGCTACTGGCTCGGCAAGTACGAAGTCACCGCACAGCAATATTGCGACTTCCTCAACGCGGCACTTGCGGCCGGTGTAGTAGATCGTGATGGTACGACAGCGGTCTATTCAAAGATGGGGGCGCAAGTGATGCCGCATCTCGGAGGCCGTTATCTTATGCTAAATATTGGAGACGATTATGATATTCGTTGGAATGTCAACAACTTTGAGGTGGTTGGTGCTTTGACGAATTATCCTGTTCGTGTCACATGGTATGGTGCGATGATGTTCGCGCACTTCTATGGATATGATTTGCCGACTGAAGCTGAATGGGAAAAAGCTGCGCGCGGCCCCGACCATGATGACCAAGATGAACACATGCTTTATCCGTGGGGCAATACGATTTCAACGGCAATGGCGAACTATACAGGAGGAGTTACAAAGCCGGTAGGTTACTATAATGGGAACCAGACGCCGATAGGCGGAGACATTATAAATGGTTATGGACTCTATGATGTCATTGGCAATGTGGCCGAATGGACATTGACAACTTCTGGGTATAGCGTGGAG
>Ga0310694_10001640_pt1 | contig 24763 bp, 17 predicted proteins | sample 174DNAGHGhighgp2_FD_203884 | JGI IMG/M metagenome (GOLD analysis project Ga0310694, IMG submission 203884) | Sheep rumen microbial communities from Palmerston North, Manawatu-Wanganui, New Zealand - 1742 DNA GHGhigh gp2 (v2) (version 2) | ecosystem: Host-associated > Mammals > Digestive system...
TTTGTGATATTTTCGAAGGGAAATTCTACTCCATGCTCCAATCTTATCAATATATCTCCTTTCATAAAAATTTTGTCCCAAATTCATTTTTGATTGAATCCTATAGATTCAATTTTGTCCCATTCAAACCTCTCAGTCTTGTATTCCAATAGTCATTCTCGCAAATACAATACTATTCATGTATCCAATAAGACAATAGAATCCAAGTATACATCAAAAAAATCAATACAAAATTTGATAAGAGCTATGAATCATGCTCAAGCAAATATCCACTTGAGGTATGGTCGTGTAACATATCTATCCAATATCAAAAACAAAAGTAATAATGCTACTAATACTCACAAATAAATTAAAAATATTTTGAAAAAAACACTTCCATTGTGCCCGATAACATGATGAATTTCAGAAGTGTTTACATTTCTTTTGAGTATTGCTTTTCTAATCATTTTGTAGTACCCCTCAAAATAAAAGTACTATAAAAAATATAACTATTTTTTCATAGCATCCATTTTTTTCTGTTTTTCCAAGAATTTTTCCATTCTTCATTTGATAACTTTCTTTACAACTTTATCCTTGTTGAAAGCAGGATGACATTGATTACATGTTTCTACTTTGATTGGTCCAGGTACTGTAGCATTTACAGTAAATTCTGCTCCACAGATACATTGAACTGGTACATCTTTGAAATACTCAGTATGAATTCCTTTTTTCATTTTAATTATACAATAATTTAAAATATAATTTTGAACTAGGTGTATTTTTTCAATTAACAAAAAACTTTTTGCAGATTATAAGATATATTTTTTATATTTTTTTTCAAGTGAAAATCTAAAAAATTTTCCTCTTGAAATCACATGGTAAATAAGTATAAGTAGCACCAGTCTAATTTTTAGACAATTTTGTGTAATATTGGGAAATCGTCTAACGGTAGGACAGCGGACTTTGACTCCGTCAGTCCAGGTTCGAATCCTGGTTTCCCAAGTTTAATGCGGGGTAGAGAAACGGTATCTCGTCGGGCTCATAACCCGAAGATAGGTGGTCCAACTCCATCCCCCGCAACCAAAAAGAAACTCCAATCAGGAGTAGTTCACTTGGTAGAACGTCTGACTCTGAATCAGAAGGTACTAGGTTCGAATCCTAGCTCCTGAAGTATTTATGTCATCCTGAACAAAGTGAAGGATATAATTATAATTTAGATTCTTCGCTACACTTCGTTCCACTCAGAATGACAAAGCATATGCCGAGATGGTGGAATTGGTAGACACGCCTGGCTTAGAACCAGGTGCCGTGAGGTGTGCAGGTTCGAGTCCTGTTCTCGGTAAAAAACGACCTGATTGATCTTGATAAAAAAAGTGCAAAAAAGTATTGAAAATCGAAATCAAATCTGTATATATCAACTTGCTATACATTCCGGGATAGCTCAGTCGGTAGAGCAAATGACTGTTAATCATTGGGTCGTGGGTTCGAGCCCCTCTCCCGGAGAACTTAAATCTTTTTTATACTTATCTTGAATTTGAAGAGATGCCTATCACAAAATCAGCAAAGAAATCAGCAAAAAGAGCTTTGGTACTTCGCCAGAGAAATTTTGATTTTAAACTCAGAATGAAGATGGCTATCAAAAAATTCAGAAAGGCTATTGAGAAGTGAGAACCTGTGACAAAAGAACAAGTTAGTACTATCTACAAGTATATAGATAAGTGTGTAAAGGTTGGAGTTTTGAAGAAAAAAAATGGTGGAAGGAAAAAACACAACATCGCAGTTATGTTTGATAAAGTAAACAATAAATAATCTTCCACGAGATTATTTGCCAGCATGGCTCAATCGGTAGAGCAACCGCCTTGTAAGCGGTAGGTTATCAGTTCAAGTCTGATTGCTGGCTCCATTTAAGTTATTTTAAGGCTCTGGGGCGGTAGTTCAGCCGGCTAGAACGCCTGCCTGTCACGCAGGAGGTCGAGGGTTCGAGTCCCTTCCGTCCCGCCATTAAAATATTTGAGTCTACGGTTTAAAGTCCGAAAAGACATGGTCTCATCGTCTAACGGTTAGGACAGCGGACTTTCAATCCGCCAATCGGGGTTCGATTCCCCGTGGGACTAAATTATAATAAATCAGTTATTAATCATCCGTTAATATTATGGGTGATTAGCTCAGTTGGCTAGAGCATCTGCCTTACAAGCAGGGGGTCATAGGTTCGAGTCCTATATCACCCACCATTTGAATGATTATTGACTGAAAAAATGGTTTCACAGAAATGTGAAATTTTTTTTAACTTGAAAAAAACTTGCATTTTAGATAAATAACAACAAATATACAAAATACTAACAAATAATAAAAAAATTTTTATAAATATCGTCTCACTATGGATAAGACAAATGTAATGAGGATATTACAGCAGAAGAAGATTGGATTTAGAGAATATTTTTATGGAGATAGAAATGCTACAAACTGAGTCGAAATAGCTAAAATTTTGAATGAAGATGAAAATATGGTTTTCAAGACTCTAGTAACAGTATGAAAATCGTGACAGCATTATGTATTTATGGTCCCTGTAGCCAAGGAATTAGATCTGAAAAAATGTGCCACAATAGTCAATGAAAAATATGTGGAAATGATTCCACAAAAAGAATTACTGCCTTTGACTGGGTATATTCATGGATGATGTTCTCCAATTGGGATGAAAAGACAATTTCCAACGACCATCCACTCCTCTGCAGAAAAGTTGGAATCAATAATTTTTAGTGGTGGGAAAGTCTGATACCAAGTGGAAATATCAGTCAAAGACTTACCAAAAATTGTAAATTTTAAGTTTGGAGATATCGTGAAAAATTAATTTAAATCACCCCCTAACCCCCTCTTCGATAAAGAGGGGGAATTTTTAGAAGTACATCCACTTCCTTTTTCGATTGAAGGAGTATTTGATCTATATAGAAAGGAATCGGCCCGAGGATGATTTATATTATTACTTGATTTTTGGATTTATAATATCATATATAAGTGGTGTGAATACCAAGAATTATTAATTCTTAATTTTTAATTATTAATTATTTTCTATGGCAAATCAAATCACAGCTCAAGATCGTGACTTAATAATAAAGATGGCTAAACTTTTTTTGGAGAGTCCATATATGTTTGGATGAAATGGAGATCTACCTTGAGACCCTACTGATTGTAGCAGATTTGTACAAGTAATACTAGAAAATGTAGGAATCAGTGTAGAAAGGAACTCTGCAATGCAATGAGAGCAATTTTCTTCGACAGGGAATATGCATGGAGACATATCAAAAGCTAGTATTTGAGACCTGATTTTTTTCAAAAACACCTATGAGAGTAAAAATGAAATCACTCATGTGTGATTTTATATGTGAAATAATGAAATGATAAGTGCATCCGGCACCAAAGTACAGATAAGCAAACTTGATAAATATTGGACTGAACATTTCAAATGAATTGGTAAATTAACACTCTTCACAAAAGAATACAACAAATCAACTGCACAAAAAAATTACGATAGATTGAGTAATAAAGAAGAAATAGACAAAATAAAGACATTAAAAGCTGTCAATGCAGTCATCGCTGTCCTGACTTCTACATGGTGAGATTTGCCAGAGAAATATCAAAACATGAGTGCTGACTATGCAAAACAATTGAGGACACACTATCCTGATGCTAGGAAACTTGAACCTGAACAAGCTAAAAAAGTTTATCAAAGTGTAGTAGATATGCTTAGCTATGCATGGAAGTTTGCATGATGGGAAGAACAAAAAAAATATAAAGAATTAAATCAATATTTGAGGAAAAAATTTAATTTACAGTAAAAAACTTAAACTCCATAAATTTCTTCTTAAGATTTCAGACTATTACTACTGTATAGATTTACTAATTTTGTAACAGAATTATTAAAAACTATTATTGCCTACGGCGTGTTACCCCGCCATGCGGGACTCCTTTCAGTCGCTTTTATTCGCTCCAAAAGTAACCAAAAGAGCTAGGCACAAAATTTCAGCATTCTGTTCTGCTTGGTATATTACGAACAGCTACGAAGCTCGCTCCCTAACAGGGTCGCTCGCCTGTGTTCTTGTAAAAAATCAACGAATGGCCTCATATTCCCACAATGAAATTTTGTGCACAAAAAACACTTAAATAAATTTTTTAAAAAAAGTCCTCAAAAATTTGACAAATAAATGTTTTTTGAATATAATTAGATTAGCCAATGGTCTATGAATAATAGATAATGGCCCTGTTTATCTGATTAATATTCAAAAAATGAAAAATTTATGAGCTAAATTTGTAGCAGTATTCCTATGATGAATAGGTTTTTCTATGTTGATGACTACTTTTGCAAACAATATCTCTGTGTCTACAGATTTTAATACAGCTACTCAATACTTAAAAAAGATTATTGTCACAGATTTTGCAAATAATGAAAAAGTTGTATTAGATGGGAATAGTAGTGATACAGTATCCATCGATGGTAATGCAATTATAAATGGTGATGTATTTGCACAAAGATTTTGTAAACAGTGAACTACTGGATGTGTAGATATTATACCAGATATCTTAGATAAATTTTCAGAACTTGAACGATTGGTAAATACAAAAACACTAAAATTGACGAATCATTTTGATTATAATTATGTAGAACAATGAATGGACTGTGATGTAAGCCGTGAATGAGAATTAATATATGCCTACACTGATGCAAACAAGGATGACTGATATTTATTTTTGTGCAAAAGAGTACCTAATGCACCATCTCCTCATTATGAATGGAGAAGACTGTATATAGAATAAATCAATTAACAGACAATAAAAAAAATTCCACAATTGTGGAATTTTTTTTATTTAAGTATGTAATTATTCGAATAGTCATTTTTTAATCTCATCTTTTGTCTCTTCTTGCTTCTCTTTGTCTTCATCAATCATATTGATTATCTTTGTCTTTTTTCACATCTCTTTTGCATTTTTTATCACAGATATCAGTGTAAATACAATTCATAGTAATAGTAATATCTCTACAAATATACACCATCATGATATCTGGATTGTTGATGTAACTCACGAAGATATACGAACTGCATCAATCATACCAAAATAAGATGTCGCAATAATGAATAAGAATAAGAAGTTAATTAATGCCTTGTTGTCTCTTCATCAAAAATAAGTCAAGAATATATTTTTAAATCTAAAGCTTACATTCCATCCAATCAAAATAGCTAGAGACAATAATACTATCACACAACTCTCAAATGATTTGTACAATCGAACTCCATATCATTCAGTTCATTTTAATCATGTCACTTTGATAATTGGTGTAAGTAATATGAATATCAATAATATAAACAAATATCCAATAAATATCTTTTCATTTTTGTCATATCTATCCATCTTATGCAATATTTTCATAATTGTTTTGTTGGAAGTGGCTTTACTTGGCATTATTAACTATCATTAATGAGTAAAGAATATATTTACAAAGAATAATCTTCATAATATTTATTTTTCTGCTTATCTAAATCGATGTACAACTGATCACGGTATTGATTTTGCTGTTGACTCTCCCTGATTACATCTTTAAGTTGAAAAGTCTTGCTCAGTATCTCTCATGCTTTGTTAAATATATTTTTGGCTGTATAAACCTCTGAATGATCTAGTCATACCCACTTGAATATCAATGGGAAGACAAATAAAAATGTCACAGTCAAAAATATTCACATTATCATATATCTAATACTATTCCATGCTTTTTTTATCTTATCATCTTTTCATTGAGAAAATATGAAAAAAAATATTGCACGGATGAATGCATATATACATCATGCACATATAACTATTACCACTAGGGCCAGTATAATCAAAATTGCATTTTGTATGGTACTTTCTGATGCTGTTACATTCATCCTATAGCAATATTTCTATAAAATTTATTTGGAATATTAATTATTCTGCAGGTGTCTCCTCTGCTGATGTTTCTTCTACTGGAGCTTCTTCTGGTGTAGCTTGAGCCTCTTCAGCTTGCTTTGCTTCTTCTTCAGCTTGTTTAGCTGCTCTTTCTGCTTCTGCTTTTTCAGCAGCAGCTGCTTTTTCTTCTTCTATCCTCTTGTTGTGGATCTCTAATGCTTTTGTACTTGTCCTTTCTTGGAAATATTTTTTGAATAATTCATCTTTTGTATCAGCATATAGTAATTTAGCAACTCTTTCTGATGGCTGAGCTCCTTTTGATATCCACAATTTTACCTCATCCAAATTTACATCCATAGTATGAGAAAGTGGATTAAATCGTCACAAAACTAATTTATATCCAGATTGTGCAGGTTTTGTGTGTTCTGTGAGGACTATACGATAAAAAGGTAATCCTTTTCTTCATCCTCTAGCTAATCTTATCTTCAACATTTAATTGTAAAATTACTTAATTAAAAAATATGGAGAAAATTATTTTAATTTTTCTCTTGATGTATGTGTAGTGTGATTTCTACACTGCTTACAGTATTTGCTATTTTCCAATTTTGGTGTAGCAGCTTTGTTTATGCTAGTGAAATAATTAACCTTTTTGCAAGCTGAACACTGCATTGCTACTGTAATTCTTCCTCCTTTCTTTTTTGCCATAATAATAAAGGTTCTGAATAAATTAAAATATTTTTACGAATGACGATCTATATAATTAATAATGAAGAATGAATAATTAACAATTTTTGGGAAGCTTCTCATTATTCATTATTAATTCTTAATTATTAATTAAATTTGGCTTTGGGCAGATTCGAACCGCCGACCTTCCCGATTTTATCGGGACACTCTAACCGACTGAGCATTTCATAAACTCATCTACCTTTTGCCTACTCTTCCATTTTTTCAATTTCTGTTCCATTTCAAATGCTGATTTATAATCTTCATATTCTTTTGAAAACAATAATTTTAGCGGTCTATTGTGTCTTGTAGATTTGCATAGTCACCTATTATGTTCTCAAAACCTTCTATCAACATCTTTTGTACTTCATATATAGTACTTTCCATTGTTCATTTCTAATATGTAAACATATCACTTATCCATGAACAATCTTTTTGAATTAAATTTGGCTTTGGGCAGATTCGAACCGCCGACCTCATCCTTATGAGAGATGCGCTCTAACCGACTGAGCTACAAAGCCATTTTCTATATGCTCAACCGCCGACCTTCCCGATTCTATCGGGACACTCTAACCGACTGAGCTACAAAGCTAAAAAAATGGCGGAGAGGATGGGATTTGAACCCATGAGCCGGTCTCCCGGCTGACTCGTTAGCAGTGAGCTGACTTCGACCACTCATCCACCTCTCCTTATAAAAAAATGGAACCCAAATATTTGAGTGTGAATTATATATATATAAATTAGTTTGAAATTCAAGCGAAAAACAATAAAAAAAAATAATAGTTAATAGTCAGTAGACAATAGTCGCTAGATAACATTAATTATTACAAAAAATATTCTAGAGACTGAAGACTAAAGACTAGCGACTATAATTAATTCTTAATTATTTTTATGAAAGAAAAAATAATGGAATACATGACAAATATGCTCGGGAATTCTGGGGCAAGTCATGATATAGATCATACTTTGAGAGTTCGTGATTTGTGTATGCAAATATGACAAATTGAATGAGCAGATTTGGAAACTTTGGAAATTGCAGCATTGCTACATGATATCTGAAGACCAAAAGAATTTGAGACAAAATGAGAAATTTGTCATGCTGAATATTGAGCAAATTTAGCTTGAAAATTTTTGAAAAATCTCTGATTGGAACAAGATAAGGTAGACAATATAGTATACTGTATTTCCACCCACAGATTTAGGAAATGAAATCCTCCAGAGACATTGGAATCTAAGATCCTTTTTGATGCAGATAAACTAGACTGTATATGAGCTGTAGGCATTGGTAGAGCTTTTATGTGTGCGGGAGAGATTTGAGCTAAATTGCACAATAACAAATGAGTTGATATTGAAAAAACTGAGGAATACAGTAAAGATGATACAGCTTACAGAGAATATGTGATTAAATTAAGAAAAATCAAAGATAAAATGTTTACTGAAACTGGGAAAAAATTAGCAGAAAAAAGACATAAATTGATGGAAATATTTTTTGATGAATTACTGGATGAAACACGATATAATGAATAATTAAGAATGAATAATTAACAATTTAAATGATATTAAAAGTCATTCATTCTTAATTCTTAATTTTTAATTCTTAATTAAAGGATATGGCTGATCCAAATTTAATGTCTGGAATTGATGATGGAGAACAAGTCAGACAAGATGTGAACAAAGTGACAGAAGATGCTGTCAAACGTGTACAAGATGGAGCGAAACAAGCTAAGCAAATACAAGCACAGATAAAAAAAGACAAAGCAATCAGCAACAATATTGCTAGTTTTTTGCAAATTTTGTTAAAAGAATTAAAAAATGAAGATCTGATAAGTTATCTCTACAAGACATTTTTTATCGTCACAAATCAAAAGACAGGTGCGAAATACTACAAAAAGCAAGTAAATAATGTAGTCATTGTATGATTTTTTGCTCCATTTTTTTGGGATAAAATCGAACAATACAAACTTCAAAATTACTTTGAAGACATAAAACCTACATGAAATATCACACTAGCATCATATTTGGATTATATAAAAAAATTATCTAAAATGCATCATGACAATATACCAGTTGATAAGGATAGTTTATTAAATTTATTGTCTCATATCATCATAGAATTTGGTTTATCAAACAATAATCTGACCGATCAGTCACAAGTACTAACTCAAATAAAACAATCTCTCAAAAATAATTAGAAAGAAGTAATATTATATCACATATTAAAAAAATAGCAAGTCAATTAATACAAAATATTGCTATTTTTTTTATTATTTTTGAGTTTTGGATATAATTATCATTGTAAATTTTATAACATTATACCATACAATGGCAAATTTAGATGTTTGATCTCAAAGTAAAGAATTATTTGAGACTACTGGGGCAAGAGAATTGACTGAACAAGAAATTGAAACCATGTTTGATGACAAGTTTTTTGATAATCTTGAAAGTAGTGATCCACTCATAAAAATTGAAAAACAAGAAATTGGATGAAAAGTATATTTTGAAAAACCAGATCCAAATACTAACAAAATAAGAAAAGTATGAAAAAATGGTGTATTTGTAGATAAATTTTTTGTATCAAATGAAACTTGGAACAATATCGTCAATCGTAGGAACGGTGTAAGTTGAGCTATACAAGTAGCACAAACAGAGACTCAGCAACTAAACCAAAATGTAACAAGTAGCAACACATCTCATGAATCGCCAGAGACTCAACAATTAAAACAAAATGTAACGGATACCAATACATCTTACAAATCTGTAGAATGACTTTGATCTTCTGTAGAAGCTCGTACAGATGAATTACTAAATCGATTTGATGAATTTGACAAACGACCAATCCCAAAAAGGCTGTGAGAATCACACAAAACAAAAGAAAGGTTAAAAAGTGTAGTAAGAAATGATATAGCCTATCTGAAAAGCATAAAAAGAGAATTAAAAAGATATGAATATACATATAATCCAGAAATTTTTCAAAAAGATTTGGATGAATTAGAAAATCATAGAAAAATTTTGGAAGATGTACGCCAAAGAGTCGTAAGAGGAGATGATACCTCAGACATCCCTACGATATTATGATCATTGAGAGATGTAAAAAGGGCTGATAAATTTGAAAACAAGATGGCAAAATATAATCAAAAAGTAAATGAAATCTTGAAAGATGCTACATTAAAAAGATTGTGGAATGAAGATACCGAATGATTTCAAGATTATTTGGAGGATGTCTGGTCATGAGCAATTGAGCATCCTGAACAATGCCGCTTCTATAAACAGCATGAAAGAGATTTTCTATATATTTTGAGTATAAATCCTACTTTGTATGCTACAATTACTACTTGCCAAAATCCTAGAAGGCAAAATACAGATCAATATACTCAACAATGTATTGCACAATGTACCAATGCATGAAGAGGAAATTGATCATGACATTGTGAAAAACAGAAATGAATCTTTGATAAATGAGGAGAAATGTTTTCTGATTTACTTGTTACTACTTGACTAATCGATGAAAACGACACTACAAAAAAGGATGCATGGTCAAAATTTGGAAAGGTAGCATTATTATGATTGTGAGCTTTTGCTGTTTACAAAATAATTACTACAAAAAAATGAGAAAGATGGACATGGATATGATGAACAGCTGCTGTCGTACTATGAATGGCAAATAAAGAATGATTATACAAATGGTGGAATGATGTAATCTGAAAATCAAATCCTACACCAACTGAAGTAATGAATTATATGAACTATCAAGCAACTTGAGGTACTAGGCCTACAAGTGCAGAAACACAAGATATTTTGGATAATTTAATATCTCCATCAACTACCACAATATCAGCTATATGAGATATAGATATAAATGATTTGGTAGATGAGCATATCATATCTACTAATAATAATTGAAACTTTGTTTTTGATTATCAAAAGTATAAAGAATATGTGGAAAATAATGTAGTGGATGAAAGAGTGAAAGAACTAAACTTACAAGCTGGAGAGAGACTAAGAGATAATCCTCAATGGCTACATATGTGATTAGCCGCTATGTGAATTACTAATATGACAGCATTGCAAGGACTGTGAGAAAAAGATACCACACTTATACAGTGTGATTCAGCATGAAATTATTGTGAAAATTTACAATCTCCAATCAATGCTGAAATATCTAAAGAATGATTTAAACCAAAAGATAATGCATCTTGGTATCAAATCATGTACGAAAATAATTGAAAAAGTGCAATAAGTAGAGGGAATATGGCAAGATATATCAGAGAAGGGTTGATAGTACCAAAAGATAATTCTCTAGCACTATATATAAATAGTCCACTAACTAATTTAGAACATAAATGTATGACAGATTGTGGAAATATAAGATTTGGTACATATGAAGAATTACTAAAAGCTGTAAAATTGACAGAATGGATTATGACGGAATTTAAAGGTAGAACTACTGCACGTAACAACCATCCATTCCATTTATGAGCATTCCAACCCGGTAATTGATTGGTATGAAATATCCAGTTTAATGATGGTGTAGTAATAGATACAGATGTAATCCATTCAACTATACTTAAAAATACTTTAAAAGATATTTCACCTGCTTTGGATGATAACAAACATACGTATGTAAATTATTTAAATCAACTATGGAATTCAGATATACAAACTGTCAGAGAAAAAGTAGATTTGTGAGATTATCCTATGTTGAATGCGATGTGAATTGACTTTTATAACGATCAAGAAGCAAGAGAGGTGGAAGAATGGCTCCAAGATATAAAAGATTGAAAGAAATTTTCAACATGACCTGTCTCTGGACAGCCTTTCTCTGTCAGATGGACATTTAAAAATATGGGAAATAGTTTGGTGTTTACTGCTGTAAATGGTGACAGAGAGGTATTTTCTGAAGATATCTCAAAAAGATTCCCTACGTTGATAAACCACAAAGATAAATTTTTAGCATTTTTGAATAACCCTGCTAATAATATGTGGTGATCTGCTATATAATAAGATTTTAATTTATAATTATATAAAAAATGAAAAATTTAGAAAAAAATGAAGGACAAAAAAAAATTAGGCATAATTCATGGAAAACTTATGCATTAGCTACTTTGACAGCATTATCGTTAAGTTTAACTTCATGCAAGGCACCTACTTGAGTAGATGTAGTAAAAGATAAGCAAAAAATAGAAATAGCTGAAAATCAATTATCACTTTTGATAGATCAAAGGAAAGAAATGGTCGCTCAGTATAATAAATATCTAAGATTGACTGGTACTCCATGATATGATAATTTAGAATTTGAAAATGAGAAAGCAAGATTATATGATGCAATCGTGAAGAAAGATAAAGAAATCGTAAAAGCAATAAAGCATAAATGAAAATTGGAAGGGAATCTAAATAAGGATCAGGTAAAAGCTCTTGAGAAATCTCCAAATCCAAATGATTCAATGGATCCTAATAAATTTAATTTTGCAATATAAGTCCCAACTTGATAAACTCATCAAATTTGATTTTTAATCAAAAATCGTTATTATGGATAATAGTAGCGATTTTTTTATACACTAAAAAACAGCATGGACCTGTGAAAACAGTTGAAGATTGAATGAAAAAAAGTTTTGTTGGTTTGAAATCGATCTTACAAAAACATGTGAGATGAGTTGATATTACTGGGGAATATCAAACTTTTGATGGAGCAAGAGAAAGAAATCTACGTATCCGCATACAATATCCCTCGGTTAAAATCATTTATATCTCAATTTATCGATATTAGCAATATAGTATTTTTGAGAGAAATCCCTAAATGAATCAGATCATTTTTTGCATTTATAACCGATAAAAGTAGTAGGACATTGAGAAAATACAAAGAAATTGATAGTATCATCATATGATGATGAGAAATATTGACTGAGGAGATACCTAGCAGTTATCGATATCGACTACTCTCCATACGGCCATGTCTAAAGCAAAAACCTTATATTTATCTGATGTGATGAATACAGATACCACAGAGAGATAAAAACAAAAAACTTTTCAATTATCTCATGAAAAAAGTCGATTATGTCTATGCTAGAGATTTGGAAAGTGTATATGAATTGAAAAAATATGGTTTTGAAAATGCAGAATTTTTCATGGATACGAGTTATTTTGCATATGACTGGAAATCTGTAAATGAAAAAAATGTGAGACAAAAATACATAGTGGTAAATATCAACAAAAATGGAGAGCATTTCTTGGATGACATCATCCATGATGTCCAATATTATCTGGATGAATGATATCGTGTATTGTATGTACCAGTAGCAAAAGGAAAGACAGACCAATATAGTGATTCTTACTATTTCAAGAAAATCAAGTCAGTCTGTGGAAAAACTGATAAATTCGAAATCTTGGATTGGGAAGAAAATTTCGATAAATTTGCTGAAAAACTGGCAAATGCAGAAGTAGTGATCAGTACTAGACTCCATCTATTCCTGATTAGTAGTTTCCTAGGAGTTAGGACAAAAGTATACCCATATCAGAAGAAAATACTGAAGATGCAGGAAGTACTCAGAAATATCGAGTGAGCAATCAGGGATGAAGAATAGGAAAAATAAATAGAATATTACAAAAAATTATCACCTTTTCTTAAATGTAGTTCCTTTTTTATGCCGCTTTATTAATGTTTCACACATTTTCGTTTTCACTCGAAAAAATTTTTTTATTTAATTCTTCAATTTTGTCAAATCTCGTATTCTCACTTCTTTCACTTTCAATCGATTCAATTTGTCTCTCGCCTCTTATATACTCATACTTTTTATTAAGTTGAAAATACTTATTTCATTTTTTTATTGGATTTTCATATGATTTTCTATTTATTAATGCAATTCAAACTCATTCTTTTTTTGCCATTTCTATATCTTTTGATGTGATTACATCATAACAATACAATGCTATAGGTTTAATTTCATTAATCTTTGTCATTTCACTGCCACCTTCTCATCTTCTTAATATCAATATTTCATTATAATCCTTTGTCATTTGTAATAGCTCTGTTGGTGTAGTTAATATGCGAGAATAAAAACTTGCTTCGCTTCCGCTTTCTGGAGATCGTTTTAAATGTGTAAATGAATCTGATGGATATACATGTATTATTTGTTCTGGTGATAATCATTCGTATAAGTAAGTAAATGAATTTTTTTCACCGGACATTATTCAAATACAATCTTTTCATACTAAAGAAAAGCTGGATCATACAACTCATGGTTTTGCATTTGTGAATTTGCTTTTCCTTACTAATCAAAGAAAATCTTGTCAATTAAATTGATATACTTTAACTCAATATTTTTCAGTTAATGATTGATTTTCAAATTGTTCAATTTTTTCTTTATTTAGTATTCATTCAGATATTTCTCTATACATATGGTCTTTTGCATTTGAGTAGTCATCATAGAATATTTCCACTATTTTCTTATCTTTTAGTTTATTATGTAATTCTATTTTTTCTTTTGTGTTAAGATTATCGATGTTTAATATATCTCTGTATATTTTTAAGTGTTCTTTATTTATACCTACATTTCCTTTTAATTCATAATTTAGTAATTGTTTAATATTAATAAATACATTGTAACTTATGTCATTAAAATGATAATCTATAATTTTGTCAGATAATTCATAACTGTTTTTTTCAATAATTATTGATTTTATTTTGTTTATATCTGGGATTGACTCACGTATTTTTTTTACTATTGATTGTTCACAATTATACTTATGAAGTATGTTATTTATATCATAAGCATCTACTTTTGTTAAGCTATTTATTTCTTCTAATATTTTGTCATATTTTTCTAGTAATCAGTTTTCTTGATTTATAGAGTTAAGTTCTTTTTGTATTTTATTTCTTAAATATTTATTAAATTTTTCAATATCATTGTTTTTGCTTAATTCATTTACAATAAGTCTATCTTTTATAACATTATTTTCCTTAAATAAATGATGTAAATATTCCATATCTATTAACGATTCTGGTATTTCTATATCCAAAAGAAATTCAGCGTTATATTCATTAATAACACTATTTATATTTTGAATTTTATTTTTAAGGATTCGTTCTATGGTTCATTTTTTAAGTTTTCGAATATTATTTTTAAGCCACGATAATGGAATATCTATTTTTTGTGCTAACTCTAATTGTTTTTTTTCTCAAAATCTAAACATAATTTCTCAATTCTCTTCAAAATTAATATTTTTAACTACATAGTCAAAACAATATTTTTCTAATCGTTCTTGTTGTTCTCCACTTGATGTTCTAAGTTTCTTAATATTTTTTAACATAAAATCTTGGAAATACTCTCTTTTTCATAACATATTTTTTGCTTTTGATCGTGCAAAAATATAATTTATTCTTTCATCTATCATCCTACATTTACTTAGTATTTCACATCCTTTTTCATCAAGGAGTGATATTACTAATTCTCAGTTTGTATCATTTTCTAATAACTCATGAAATTCTCTAGTAGAGAATTCGTTGATTACTACTTCCTTAACTTCCTCAACTTTTAATAATTCAATTTTTTGACTATTTTTAGCTGTTTTAATATTTTTAATTATTATTCCCTTGTCTATTTTACTAATATTTAGTTCATTTAATATATTTTTTGTATCGATTGGCTTGTTTGTTTGTATTTGATTCTCTACTTTTTCTGTTTTTTGTTTTCTTAATTCCTCTTGTTGTCTTTTTAATTCCTCTTGCTTTCTTAATTCCTCTTGTTGCTTTTTCATTTCTTGTTGCTTTCTCAATTCTTCTTGCTTTCTTAATTCCTCTTGTTGCTTTTTCATTTCTTGTTGCTTTCTCAATTCTTCTTGTTTTCTTAATTCCTCTTGTTGTCTTTTTAATTCCTCTTGTTGCTTTCTCATTTCTTTTTTCTGTTCATATTCTATTCTCCTTTTTTCTATTCTTTTTCTTCTTTCTTCTTTTTGTATTCCATTTCCTTTTTGTTTTTTTCATCCTTCTTCTCTTTGATTTTTTAGTTCTTCTTGTTGTTCTTTATTTTTTCTCAAACTTTCAGTTATCACTTCTTTTGATAATGCATGTCATCACTCTTCTCAAACTACTAAATATTCTTTTGTATCTGGATTATATGATTTTACTTTAGCTTTTGGTTCTCATCCTGCTGTACGTTCCTCATATACTTCAGTTCATATTGGATATTCTAAATTTGCATATGCTACATTATCTCAGATATAATTTACTCATCATTCTTTTTTTACTATAGACACTGAGTGCTGTCATTCATTTCATCATCTTTTTCCATAAGAATAATCTGTATCTACAATTTTTACTCATCAAATTTCTGTATTACGATATCAATGACCTCAGTTGTGTCCATGAGATATCATATTTATTCATGAACCTTTTAATCTACTACAATATCATTCTATTCAAAACATCATATCATTTCTATTATTGGTGTCCAAAAATATATCTGAAATCTTATTAAATTCTTTTGTTGTTATAGATTTATTTCATGTTCACAATAAAGTATTTCTCAAATATCACTGATATTTCTGATTCACCAAATTAATATTTTCTTGTACATTTCATTTTGTCAAATAGTCCAATATCTCTGGTGTAGGATTTGTATGAAGATATAATACATCATCAACTTGTGAAACAAGCTTCATATTGCATATCTCTTCCAAAATTAATCTTCATTCTGGGGATTGTCTCATTGCTTTTAAAATGTTATTTTGCTGTCATCTAATTATATCAAAATCTCATGCTTCTCTCCCGATAAATTTTGCTAATTCTGTTAGTCAAAGTCCTTGACCTGGTGCTAGAGGATGATTTGCTACTTCTATTCATTTTCAATGTACTCCACCTCTTTGAGTTAGGAAAGATATCATAAAATCATCATGATTTCCCACTATAATATCGATATCTCATCATTGTTTTCTCGCTTGTTCTCTAAGATTATGAATTTCTTTAATTATTCTCAATCAATCTGTTCATCTGTCAGCTAAAATATCTCATTGAAATACTACTTTCTTATTTCAACCAGTCCATTCAAGATGTCAATTAACCTCTCTGGCTAATCAAGCAAACTCCATATTTCATTTTAATGCAATATACTGTCCGTGAAGATCTCAAATAGCTACTACATCTGAATTTCTATGAACCTCTGACATTTCTCTTCTCTCTGTATTTACTCATCGCTCTGGTCTTTCATTGGTCTGCCTCTTTGGTTCTGTTTGTTGCTGTCTAGCTTCTTCTGCTTGTGCTTTCCTTCTTGCATCAGCTTCTGCTTGTCTCTGTCTCTCTTGTTCCGCTTGTCTTTGTCTCTCTGCTTCCGCTTGTCTCTGTCTCTCTTGTTCTGCTTGTCTCTGTCTCTCTTGTTCTGCTTGTCTCTGTCTCTCGGCTTCTGCTTGTCTCTGTCTCTCTTGTTCCGCTTGTCTCTGTCTATCGGCTTCCTGATTATTAGTTAGTTTGTCTTTTTCTGCTTTTAAACCAGATATTTCTCTTTCAAGAGCTGAAATCTCGTTTGCAGCTGTTCATAATTTTTGATTTAATGCATTTAGGTCTGATTTTTTTCCAATCAATTGATTTTTTATTCATTCAATTTCATTTTGGACTCTCTCATATTCTGGATTTGGCACTTTCTTTGGACTAGTTGCCAATTTTGCATTATCATATTCAGATTTTCCACTTTGTAGTTGTTGATCAATTAGTTGGAGTTCTTGTCTTTTTTCATTTAGTTTGTTAACTTCCTCTCTAAATAATCATGGCTTATTTGGATTTCAATTTTCTCACCAAAATAATTCATGATTTTCTCTTTCGGCTCTTGTAAGGTCTCTTCATGCCGCTCTGCTTGATTTATCTCTGACATCAGATCTATCTCCAAAACCATTTACTTGTCATTTATTTTTCAATTGTTCAAATGAAGAAATCGTAAAATGGTCACTTCAATCGCTTTGCTTAAATTCCAATGTTGTCCTACCATTATTTACTTTTTTACCTGTGCATTGATATTCTATTCCATCTATCCAAACATGTACATGTTTTGATGCTAATTCCTGTGCTTTGTCTGCAAAAAATTTATTTGTCTTTATTTCAGATTCTACCTGCGCTTTTTTCTGTTGTAAATTTTCATATTTTGTAATTATTTCATTTGACTTTGACATTTTAGCTTCTGCTTCCACTAACTCATCAAAAAGTTTTTGTTGTCTCTCATAAGTTTTGTCAGTACGATTTCTTTGTTGTTTCTTTTTTATATCAATATCAAATTTAATTCATGCATCTTTTAAATCTTTAAATGATCAAAACTCACACTTGTCGAAAATTATCTTATTTCACTCAACTTTTATAAAGTTGCATTTTTTTCATCAAATAGAAACCGTTTTTCAAGCTCATTCAAAAAATACTTTATAAATATCATTTAAAGAAACATTTTCTGGCTGTATAGTTATTCCTTTTGGTATACTTTTCAATTGTCCTTCAAGTTTAGCTTTTCTAGATTTTAATCAATCAATTTCATTTGATAATGTTTTCTTCTTTCACTCAAGAGTCACTTTGTCTTGTCTTTTTTGTTCCAAATCTCCCGTTTTTGATTCAATTTTTCTAGATAATCCTTCAATAACTTCTTGTCTATTCAATCTAATTGTAGCATCCAAATTTTGATCTATATATTTTTTTCTAGCACTATTAAATCTATCTCTTATTCTATTTCCATTTGAATTTTCAGGTAATGAAAAAGTATTACTATTAGCCTCTATTCTATATACTCTTCATTCTGGTCCTATCTCAGTATATACTACTCTTCACTTATGTTGTATATTTTTTCATTCATATGGTTCTCGTTTCAATTTATATGTTGTACCATCTATTTTAATACCATTTTCAGACATAATTCCTTTATCAAACTTTTCATACAATTTTTCTTCAGCAATTCTCCTTTCTTCTCCTGTTATATTTTCTGATTTATATTGTCTTTCTCATTGTCACTCTCATTGTCTATCTCATTCTGGTCCCCTTTGATTTCCTGGTTCCCTCTGTCATTCTCATCAAGGTAACCCTGGATTTACATCATTTGATCTTCCTCTATTTCAGCTTCAGCTGGATTCTCCTCCTTTCAACTTTACGCGCACTCTTCAATCAAGTGAAATTTTTGGTCATGATCATGCTTTTGTCTCCAAATGGTATCATGATCCATCTGAATTTTCTTTAACCACGAATTCTTCTCATGGTCTAAATCGGTCATTTTCTATTCCTCAAGTATCTTCAATCTCCCAATTTCACTTATCATTTTTCTTAAGCCTCACATCTTTTTCTCCGTGTTTCACCGTAATCACATCTCATTCATGTAAATTTCAGAGCTCTCTGATATTTCATTTTACGGTTCATACTTCTTGACCTGCACGAGTAGTCCTCAAATTTTCTCAATTTACTTTTGACCTTATACCCAATTCCTTTTCAGGATGTGCAAACTTTCTTCAACTACCATCTACTCACTCCACTTTTAACACATTTCAATCTCTATCGATTTTTACATTAAATATATTTTCTCATTGTTTCATCTCAAGTGTCACACTTTTCCTATCATATTCTTGTATCTTCATTTGGAATTTTCAATTTAATCTCAATCATGCAACCATACCAAACATCATGACTAAATCTTCACCTGTTACTTCTTTTAATTGATGATCAAATGTTAATGATAGGATTTGATCTGTCATCATCATACTTCACATTTCTCAACCCAGTCACAGAACATATCAAATGGCATCTCATATTTGTCCACTGGAAAGTTTTGTCTTAAAAAATTTTCAAACATCTCATGTAACACTCTGTATAGGCTTACCTAAAGTTTTCAATACTCACAAGAAGGCAATACTTTGTGCATAACTTTTCCGATTTGGAATTTTTTCCCCATCTGGTCATTCTGTATAATCAAATGGATTTAATCCATCTCCCAAATTCCCCCCATTTATAGCATTGTGTATCAATGTACTATTGATATGGAACGTCGTTCATTCAATAAGTAAAGATGTTCATTTCATAGCAACTTTTCATGATACTGAACCAAGTGTCTCTGTAGTCTTTAATGTCTGCCAAACATGTTTTGCCTTTTGAATTCAACGAAGTTCTTCAGCTCATTTGACAATTTGTGAAGCATTTTTTACAGTTTTTGCTGATTTTCCTGCTCTAACACTAAATTTGCTTGCAAATTCTTTCGCCATACTCTTTGCTAATGTCTTGGCAAATGTAGTCATAAACTTTATAATTTTTTGAATTCATTTCATTGCACTTGCTGCAGCTTTTGCTGCTATAAATGACGCATATATAGCTTCTCATGCTCAAGTCCAAGACAATGCTATTGAAACTGCAGTTATTATTACTTCTGTAATTATTTCTGTCAAGATTGGTCATATTTTTGCACAGTTTTCATCACTTCGGTCAAATGCTCATCATGCTCAGATACTATCATTCAGGATATCTGCATTATCAATTCATGTTATTCATCATCATTCTTTGACTAACCATGGAGTCAAATTTGATCTCAATACATCGTCTACTCACTGATATTTCAATATTTTCAGTTGTTGTTTTTCTGATTCAACCATCTTTTTAAAGTATTCAGATGGCATCTGGATAGCAAAATTATAATAATTTAATTCCTTAATTTGATCTTCTGACAGATTATTTGATGCTTCTAACTGGTTTTTCTTTTGTATTAATCATTGTCTTATTGATTCAGCATTAATTCAGCTTAGCGTTTTATCTATATTTTTAGACTTTGTATTTAAATAATTTTTAATATTTTTTACTAATTCTTTAACTTTTTTATTGTTCAATGTAGAATGCTTTGACATTATACCTTTATCTTGCATATATTTAAGTAAAGTTTCTTCTCAACTTGCTGTAGCTGCTCTATATAATCCATCTATTAAGTCTTTTTTGTCTGAATTTAATTCTAATTTTACCCTATCTCACTCTCCAACATTTTCAATATCTTTTTCTACTGATACAAAAAACTTTTGTATATTTTTAAAACAATTATTTGCCCGTGTCTCATTTATGGTTGCCGTCTCAACATTTGCATTTTCAATAATTTCATCCCTGAGGAAAGTCGTTTGTTCATTATCAAATACCGTAGTTCATGCTCATAGCGTCCTAATTCACCTTACTGCCTCATTTTTCGTACCAAAAATGACATTATTTAGTTGATCACTTATTCATTTTTTAGAAAAAGTGAGTGAGCGTCATCGATGGTCGAATCATTTTGCCTCATAGTATGGCCACAATTTATCAGTCAAAGTATTTTTTATTTTATTTAGATCATCTACTGTCAGGATATCTGATTCTCCTATGGAATATATCACATTTTTCAGATATTTTTTGCAATCAGCTAATCTTTTGTCATCATTGTCGAATACACTGTTTCACTCATCTTCTATCATATTATCAACCAGTCTTTGTAATAGTCACAATCAATATACAGCATTGCTTTTTAATTTATCACTCTCTTCTTTTTTTTCTTTTGTTAACTCTCCTCATTGTACTTGCTTTCATATTCATACATTTTCATATTTTGTAGCATAATCCAATTGATCCCACAATTGTGGAATCCTTGCTTTCATATATGCTACCAAATCTCATTCGCGATCATCCAATATATCATATAATTTATCGCTAAATTTTGTTGTAAGTAATGGTCTATCAACTTCTGCATTCTTTTGTATGAAATGAATTTCCAAAATTCTTCAATTTTTTGTAGATGTTTTTGAACATACTTCTCATGCTAATTCATATCCTGCACTCTTTGCTTCCAATATCCTTTGTTTTATATCTTTTTCTGTATTTTTGAAGAATTCATCTCGGTGCTTTCAATCATTCAATTGATTTCTCAATTTTGTAGGTACAAACTGTTTTAACTTTGACTTTTCATCGTTTGATATTTCTTTATTTGCTTCTTTTCTAGCATTAGCTTCTATTGTAGCTTTTGCATCTTTCGTTATTTTACTATTTGGTGTTATCTTTACTCATTCTCGTATCAATGCACGTTGTGTTGATACCCCCATCCTTTTATTCCCATTATCATCCTCTTCAATTTCTCATGATGACACTACATATGTTTTGGTTTTTTCATCATAATGCAAATAACAAGAATAAGATCACATAGTATTTAGCATTTTATTTTTTATAGCAGAATTTGTACATCCACTATAATCTATTAGCCATTTTTCTCATGGTTTGATTACACCGTCAAATACTTCATGAATTTTTGGTGCATTTACATCTTTTGTGAGTGTATACACTCAATTTTTGACTGAAAAATAATTTTTTCATGTCTCTTTCTCTTTGGCTGTAACTCACGACATTTCCTTGTCTTGTTTTATGAGATCATTTACAATTGTAACTACTGTATTTTCATAATTATCTATCCGTCATGCCAATTTATTCAGTCTATCTTTATGTGCTCTCCTCACATAACTCCAGCTATTACAGCATCACTCTATATCTTTCGCTATTTTATCACTTTTTTCACTAAAAATTTTAAAATTTTTGTCGTAATCACTTTTTAATTTTTCTTTATTTTTTATACTATCAAATCACTTAGCTGTTTTATTTTTTATTTGAGAAATGACTTGTTTGCATCAAAGTCGCAGCTCTTGGCTGTATTTCCTTCAATTTATTCAATCATTATATTTTTCATATCATTCCTCTACTTTTTTTTGCAGAGATCACAAACTTAAATTTTCTATCATCTTAGCTGCTTTTAATTACTAAAATCAAATGCATCATCTAGAGCTTTTTCTATATCAGAATTGTCTTCATTGTCTTTTTCCTTTATAAATTCTTCTATTTGTAACGACAATAAATTTGCTTTTAATTTTTCTTGCTGCAACCAATTTAACATCGTTTTCATCTCTTCATCTACTTTCATCCGCAATTTTTCCCTATTTTCTTTTCATGAAAACAGTGCATCACAGACAAAGTTTACCTGTTCCTCTCCTTGTAAATTATCTACAAAATTAAGCAATTCCTCATCATCTGAAAAAATTTCTACTATTTTGTATAATACTGTTTTCCTTTTTTCTAAGGGTAAATTTTTTATCTGTTCTAATACTTGCATCTAATATAATAATTTGATATAAAACAAACTTTCCACATATTTTAATTATATTAAAATCGTATCTTATCCGCAAATTTCGGTCCATTACAGCACTACTTTTACTTGACAAAACACAAAAAAAATCTGTGACAATTATCACAGATTTTACACTTATTTTTTTTGCTTAATTATTAATTTTTCATTCCTTCTATTGTCCCACGAATCAGTGCTCAAATCAAAATTTTCCAATCTTTCTGTGGAGCTAGGCGAATTATTTTGGAAATCAACCATAGTGGCTGAGCTCGAAATCCTAATAAATAAAATTGTATCTTTTGTCGCCAAGTCGCATTTTTTCTGACAAATCGCATCCTATGTCTAGCTTTGCGATGACATTGAAATTCTGAGCCAATCCAAGCATCCTCTAGTAATGTCTTGTCTCTCTCCATATGATAAATCTCTAATTCACTGGATATGAATATAGGATATCATGCCTTGTGAATCCTATATGTAAATTCCAAGTCCTCATATACAAAATCAAATCTCTCATCGAACAAAACTTCTTGAAAAATTTTGGTCGGTCAAAAAAGTGAATTTCCTGAATACATCTGGATTTGTGCGATTTTTTGGCCATCTTTGAAATGAAATTGATGAGGTCTGGATGTCCGAAAATTGTAGTAATCAAATCATTCATTCTGGATTTTACCAGTCTGACGGAACATGAGTTTAGGCACTAGGACAAATTCTTTAAATCACCCCTTATTCCCCTCTTTGAAAAAGAGGGGAGAATATCCCCCTTCCTTTTTCGATTGAAAGGAGTCCTCGACATGTCGGGAAAGAAAGGGGTTAGGGGATGATTTCATTTTGTCGTATATCTCAAAACTTTTTTGCAAATAATCTGGTTTTAAAATTTCATCATCATCAAATAGATTGATAAATTCTGTATCTGCTAATTTTATACCATAATTTCTCACATAGCTCACTCAGTTTTGTGGTATGAAATCTGAGTTCACATTTGAGACAAACTGTACTCTATCTGTGATATTTTTCAATCATTCTAATGCTTGATTTTTCAATTCATCGAATTCTGCTTGTGTAAGTTTTGAATCGATGATTCAAATCACTTTGAAATCTTGGAATGTCTGAGTATCCAGGGATCATAATAATCACTTGATATTATGGATATTTGGCCTAGTAGGGAATACTATAGTGAGTTTATTTTTCATTGTTTTTTGCATCAAAAATAATATATGTATTTTTATGTTTATTGAAAATTTACTATTTTTCAACTATCTTTCATGCAGAAATTCATAAAATATTTTTTCAAAAATTTCTTGGTGCTGATTGCATCTTATCATATCATAATCACTATATTGGGATATGGTATACTTGGATGAAATTCTCAGACATACATCTCTCTTTTTAGAGATTGATTGTGGTTACTATTTGTGTGAATTATGGTCGTTTTTCATAGTGACAAAATCAAAGACTATCTCAAAAAATGGAAAAAAGTTTGGATAACATTCATCATTTTGATATTATTTAGTGTCTTGGTTTCATTTTTACAAAAGGTCAGTATGAGCAATATGATGATATGATTAAAGTATGGGGTATGGTATTTGTTGATATTTCTAACTGCTAGTTTTGTATGATTTACATGAATCAAAAAATTTTCTGAGAAAGATATATGATGGATACAATATTTGCTCATGTTTATATTGTTTTTTTGATTTTTCTGGCAAATATTAAAGATATTTATGCCAGATTTTTTCATGTGAATGTGATATGGAAAATTAGATGATTTCCACTATGGATCCAATCCTCCTATCTATTATCTCACATGATACGAAGGTACAATGAGATGGCAGGGAATGTTTGCTTGACCAAATAATTATGGGTATTTCTTGATAGCATTTTTGCCACTTGTGATGCTATTTTGTGGTGGTAGATGGCAAGATCTAAAAAACTTCATCAAATCTCCTAGAAAAAATATAAATTTCTTGATGACTATACTATGGATATTGGCTATAATACTCACATTGTCCAGATCTGCATTATTGGGAATG
>Ga0310694_10001641_pt1 | contig 24763 bp, 21 predicted proteins | sample 174DNAGHGhighgp2_FD_203884 | JGI IMG/M metagenome (GOLD analysis project Ga0310694, IMG submission 203884) | Sheep rumen microbial communities from Palmerston North, Manawatu-Wanganui, New Zealand - 1742 DNA GHGhigh gp2 (v2) (version 2) | ecosystem: Host-associated > Mammals > Digestive system...
AACAGAAAAACAAAAAGTTTCTAACATTAATGAAAATAATATTGATGTTATCGGAGTATTCAAAAACGAAGTTACTGTTTGTATAGAAATATTCTTTATTAGAAGTAGTAAAATGATTGGTAGAGAGCACTATTTCTTCGATGAGTTAAAAGATATGCAAGAAGAGGAAATAGTATCTGGATTTATAAAACAATTCTATATGGATAAAAAAGATTATCCTAGCAAGATAATGCTGAGATATGATTTAGAGGAAAAAGAAGCTTTAGAGAACTGGCTTTCAAATAAAGCAAATAGAAAAGTAGAACTAAAGAGTCCTCAACGTGGTGAAAAACTTCGTTTCGTTGAAATGGCAGAACTTAATAGTAGAATTACACTAGAAAATAAAGTTAAAGATAATAAAGATATACTAATAGAACTAAGAGATGTATTAGACTTAGATGAAGTGCCATTTAAAATTGAAAGCTTTGATATATCTAACATATCAGGATCATTTATGGTAGCCGGTATGGCTGTTGCTCAAAATGGTGTGATAAAAAGAAATATGGCGAGACGTTTTAGAATTAAAACTGTATTTGGTCAAGATGATCCAAGATGTATGCAAGAAGTTGTAACTAGAAGAATTAATCAATCTATCGAAAACCCTAATGGCGGATTTGGAACACTTCCAGATTTAATTCTAGCTGATGGCGGTATTACACAAATAAAAGCAATACAAAAAGCTTTAGAGGAAACGAAGGTTTCTATTCCTGTATTTGGTATGGTTAAGGACGACCACCACTCAACAAGAGCTTTAATAGATGTTGATAGAAATGAGTATAAAATATCAGAAGCATTATTTTTATTCATTACTAAACTTCAAGATGAAGTTCACAATGTCGCTATTGAATATCATAGAAAACTTCGTGATAAGGAAATGACAAAATCAAAGCTTGATGATATAGAAGGAATAGGAGAGAAGAAAAGACAAGCTCTTCTTAAGAAATTTGGTTCTGTTAAAAAGATAAAAGAAGCAAAAATAGAAGAATTAACAGAAGTAAAAGGTATAAATGAAAAATTGGCAGAAAAAATTAAAAATGAACTATAATAACGGATTCCAAAGAATATTTGGAATCTTTTTTATATTGAATAATAAAGGGATATAAGGTATAATACTATTGTTTAAGAGGAGAAAGAATGGAAGTAGTTGTAGGAAGCTTAGCAGGTTTCTGTGATGGAGTTAAGCGTGCTGTATTATCTGCAGAAGAAGCTGTAAGCAATAGAAAGAAAGTCTATTGCTTAGGAGAATTAGTCCATAATACACAAGTTGTAGATGACTTAAAACAAAAAGGACTTTTATTTATTAATACTATCGATGAAGCGGAAAATGGTTCGAGTGTTATTATAAGAGCACATGGCGAGCCAGTTTCAACATATGAAATAGCAAAAAGAAAAGGCATAGAAATAATAGATTTAACATGTGTCAATGTTAAAATAATCCATGATAAAATAATAAAAGCAAAAGAGGATTCATTTATAATACTTATAGGAAAGAAAAGTCATCCTGAAGTAATAGCAAGCATAAGTTATGCAGGTGATAATTGTTTTATAGTTGAATCTGAAGATGATATTCTAGATGCATATATGGAATATGAAAAAACAATGTGTGGTAAAGTATATGTCTTATCTCAAACAACTATTGCTGAAGAGGTTTTTGAAAAAATATCAAAAGAAATTGAAACTAATTTTGCTGAAGCAGATGTGATAATAGATAATACAATATGTTTAGCAACAGAGAATAGACAAAGAGAAGTTACAGCTATGGCTAATAAATATAAAACTATGGTAATAGTTGGTGGAAAGAATAGCTCTAATACCAAAGAACTTGCAAATATCGCTGAAAAATATGCGAATAAGGTATACTTGGTTGAAACGGCTGAAGAGTTAAAAGAGTACTCATTCGATTCTACTGAGACAGTTGGAATTATGGCTGGAGCATCTACTCCTAATAGTTCTATAGAAGAAGTAAAAAATTATTTAGAAAATTTATAATAAAGGAATAAAAGATGGAAATAGCAAAAGATTGGAAAGATTATGAAATAATTGATATGGCCGACGGAGAGAAACTTGAACGTTGGGGAAACATTATTTTAACAAGGCCAGATCCACAAATTATATGGAAAAATAAATCTTTTCCTGAAAAGTGGAAAGACTCATATGCTAGATACGCTAGAAGTAATACAGGAGGCGGTTCTTGGTCATATAAGAAAAAATTACCTGAAAGTTGGAAAGTAAGCTATAAGAATCTAACATTTAATATAAAACCAATGGGATTTAAGCATACTGGCCTTTTCCCGGAACAAGCAGTTAACTGGGACTGGATGATAGAAAAGATTAAATCATCTAAAAGAAAAGATGTTAAAGTGCTTAATCTTTTTGCTTATACAGGTGGAGCTACAGTAGCATGTAGTTATGCTGGAGCATCTGTAGTTCATGTTGATTCATCAAAGGGAATGGTTTCTTGGGCAAAGGAAAACGCTCAAGCATCAGGATTGGATAAAAATCCTATTAGATATATAGTGGATGATGTTAGAAAGTTTGTAGAAAGAGAGATTAGAAGAGGAAATAAATATGATGCTATAATCATGGACCCACCTTCATATGGAAGAGGTAAAAATGGTGAGGTATGGCAATTCGAAAATAATATTTCTGATTTAGTTAATTTGTGCAAACAAGTCTTATCAGATAAACCATTATTTTTCTTGATTAATTCATATACAACAGGAATATCATCAAGAGTATTAGAAGATATCTTATATTTGGAATTAAAAAGAAAAGATGGTAAACTTTCTAGTGGAGAAATTGGTCTTCCAATGAGTGAATCAAAACTTGTTTTACCATGTGGAATATATGGTAGATGGGAAGAAGCTAAATAAAAAGAAAGAGGATTCTATATGAGAAGAAATGTATTATTATTCATATTGCTACTTTTTATAATACCATTTTGCAGTGGAATGGTTTATGCAGCTGATGGCGTGGGAGCACAAGTTGAAGTAAATAGAATTATAGAAACTTTTATTAATGCTACGATAGGCTATTGCTTGGTATCATCATTGTGCTTAATAGTTGAACTAATGGTTTTAAAAAAATTTGAAAACGAAGATAATTTCCTTTGTAAATTATTTAATATACTTATCGCTATAGGTGGAGTTACTTTGGGGTTCGTTCCACTAGTAGCTATAATAATAAAACAATCAAGCAAAGAAAAAAATAAAAAAGTAATAATAAATGTGGCATTAGTTTGCTTTATGCTTTTAGCAGCATTGGTATTCTATCTTCTTGCTTGGAGTGGAAGAGCACATAATGTTGAAGTAATGCCCGAATAATAAAAAGTAGGAGTGTCTAATGTTAAAAGTATTATATGAAGATAATCACATAATAGTTGTTGAAAAACCTGTTAATATACCTTCTCAAGGTGATAAAACAGGTGATGTTGATATGCTTACTATAATAAAAGATTATATTAAAGAAAAATATAATAAGCCAGGAGAAGTATATCTTGGGTTAGTTCATAGATTAGATAGACCTACCGGAGGTGTTATGGTTTTTGCTAGAACGTCTAAAGCAGCTTCTCGATTATCAGAACAGGTTAGAAATAAAGAGTTTGAAAAAAAGTATCTATGCATAGTTGACGGAAAAATGGAAAAAGAAAAGGGTACTATGAAAGACTATCTTTTAAAAAATGAAAGGACTAACACTAGTAAAGTTGTACCAGAAAACACTAAAAACGCTAAAGAAGCAATTCTAGATTATGAAGTTGTTAAATATAATGAGAAAATAAATTTATCAGTTGTGAAAGTTTCCCTTCATACAGGAAGACATCATCAAATTAGAGTTCAATTTGCATCAAGAGGACATAGCTTATGCGGAGATCAAAAATATGGTACAAGAGGAAGAGGAAAACAACTTGCCTTATGGGCATACTATTTAAGCTTTTATCACCCTACAAAGAAAGAAAAATTAGAGTTTGAAGACTATCCAGAAATGGTTGGTAGTTGGAAGATTTTAGAAGATGAAAAAGAGTAGAAATACTCTTTTTTTAGTTGTATATTTTATTGAATAAAAAACAATTATATGTTAGAATATTTCGTGAGATAGTGGAATTATTTAAGAAAGGATTGTTCTCATATGGGCTTTTTAGACAGGGAAATAGATAAGAAATTATTCATTCAACTTCTAATTATTATGGTCATATTAGTTATAGTATATTTGGCTTTTGTAATGAGTTCTTTTTTATTTGTTAAACCATATAAATTAGGAGCTAATACTTCAATTGATGATCAAAATATTAATACTCATATTGACGTATTAGAGCATGATGGGAAAAAACTTGAAATAGCCGGATGGGCATTTAAAGAGAATGAGCCTGTGGGAGTAGTTAAGTGCAATTATGTTATTAAAAACACAGAGACTAATAAGATGTATTTAATGAAAACCAAGATGGAAGAGAATATAAACATCTCTGAAGAAGAACATAAGATGGCTGGAATACATGCTCAATGTCTACTATTTGGAGTTCCACACGGAAGATACGATATATATGTCTTATATCAAAATGATGATGAAGATATATTAAAATATACATTAATATATGTTGATATTTAATTTGTTAAAATGGAGATATTTTAATGAAAGAAAAATTTAAAAAGTTTCTTGAAAATGGAAGAGGAGTAATATTAGCATTATTTATTTTAGAGTTGGCACTTACTATTTTTGTTACACCAAATAAATTCGACGATAAGACTTTTATAGATAATATTGCTTCTAATTCAATAATTTCATATGTTGGTCCAAGATACTTTTGGTGGACTTCAAGAACTATTATAGAGTTTACTTTATGTTTGGTTCTTAAGACATCTAAATATTTGTGGATACTTTTAGAAGCTTTGATGGTTACCTTGGCAGGTTATTCTATTTCAAAACTATTCATCAAAGATAATAAGAAAGAAAACAATATTATGCTACTATTTATGATTCTAGTATATCCACTAGATGTGATGAATAGTGCTGGATGGGCAGCTACAACAACTAATTATATGTGGCCACTTGCATTGGGACTATTTTCACTAATTCCAATTAGAAAAATATGGGATGGAGAGAAAATTAAGTTTTGGCAATATCCACTATATACATTAGCTTTATTATATGCATGCAATCAAGAACAAACATGTGCAATAATTGTATGTTTATATTTATTATTTACAGTAATTACTACAATAAGAGATAAAAAACTACATCCTTATTTATTAATACAAACACTATTTACTATTGCAAGTTTAATATTTATTTTAACTTGTCCAGGAAACTATGAAAGACAAGCAAGTGAGATAAGTGAAAACTTTAAAGATATAGGAATGCTTTCTACATTGGATAAGTTGGGATTGGGCTTTACAGCAAACTTTAGTGAGATTTTTACTAAAGGTGATTTAGTATTCTTAATGTTTACTGGATTAATTTATGTATATATAATGACTAATTACAAAGATAAATTATACAGAGTAGTTGCAGCGATTCCATTTTTAAGTATTCTAGTTTCACATTATTTTAGAAGACTAACAGAAAAGTTTTTCCCATTCATCAATTTATTCTTTGATGAGTTTGGAACAAAAGATGTAAAACTAACCGCTGCAAATTGTAATAATTTATTTAATGTTTTACCAATTGTATTTTCGCTAGGAATAACAATTTGTATAGTCCTATCACTTTTATTAATATTTAAAAAGTTGAAAAATAATGTTGCACTACTTATCTTTTTAGCAGGATTAGCTTCAAGAGTAATGATGGGATTCTCACCAACTGTATTTGTTTCTGGTGAAAGGACAAGAATATACTTTGATTTTGCTATGATTATAGCTAGCTTATTAGTATGGCTTGAATTTAAGAAAAACACTGAAAAAATTGATATAAGAAGTATTAATAGAACAGAAAAAGCTATTCAATTAGCCGGTGTTTTTCAATATATAAATGTTTTAGTTTGTATTTTATTAACTCAAAAATAAAATATAAATTACAAAGGAGAAAGGAATGGAAGTATCAAACTTTACCGAAAAATCAAAAGAAGCAATTTCTACAGCCAGCACCATAACGACACAGAATTCTAATGCCGAAATTAAAGACTGTCATATGATGCTTGCTTTTCTTAGTGACAACAATAATGTTGTTAACCAATTATTGCAAAGAATGAATGTGGATATTGTTGCTTTAAAAACAGATCTTCAGGATGTAATTAATTCATATCCTAAAATAAGTGGAAATGTCTCTTTAAGATTTTCTACTGAAATAGAAAAAGCATTAGATGAAGCTGAAATTCAGGCTAAATCTATGAAAGATGAGTATATTTCTGTTGAACATTTAATGCTAGGTTTATTAGAGCATTGCAAGGAAGATTTAAGAAGAATCTTTAAGAAATATAAAATTGATAAGCAAAAATTCTTGTTGGCATTAAAAGACATCAGAGGAAATGTTAATGTCGATGATGACACGCCAGAAGATAAATACGATGTTTTAAATAGATTTGGTAAAGATTTAACTAGCTTAGCAAGGCAAAATAAGCTAAACCCAGTAATTGGTAGAGATGAAGAAATAAGAAATGTTATAAGAATACTTTCTAGAAAGACTAAGAACAACCCAGTTTTAATTGGTGAGCCTGGTGTTGGTAAAACTGCAATTGTTGAAGGATTGGCTCAGAGAATAGTAAGAGGAGACGTACCAACAAGTTTAAAAGGTAAAACAATTTTTGAACTTGATATGGGTCTATTAGTAGCTGGTGCAAAATATAAAGGTGAGTTTGAGGAAAGATTAACAACTATTTTGAAAGAAATAGATGAGAGCGATGGAGATATCATACTATTTATAGATGAGATTCATAATATTGTTGGTGCTGGTGCTTCAGGTGAAGGAGCAATGGATGCAAGTAACTTGTTGAAACCAAGATTAGCAAGAGGTGAATTACACTGTGTTGGTGCGACAACTTTAGACGAGTATAGAGAATACATTGAAAAGGATCCAGCTTTAACAAGACGTTTCCAACAAGTATTTGTTCCTGAACCAACAGTTGAAGATTGTGTTACAATTCTTCGTGGTATTCAAGAGAAGTTTGAAATATTCCATGGTGTTAAAATACAAGATGATGCTCTTATTGCTGCTGCAAAATTATCTAATAGATATATAACTGATAGATTTTTACCAGATAAAGCTATAGACTTGATTGATGAAGCTTGTGCTATGATAAGAAGTGAAGTTGAATCAATGCCTACAGAAGTAGATCAAATTTCTAGAAAGATTATGCAATTAGAAATAGAAGAAAAATCACTTGAAAGAGAAGATCAAGAAGATCCAAGAATTATAAAAAGACTTCAAGGAATCAGATCTCAATTAAGTACTTTGAGACAAAAGTTTCAAGATATGAAACTTAAATGGGAAAATGAGAAAAAGAATATTGCTAGAATTCAGAAATTAAAAACAAAGATAGATGAAGTAAATGCGGAAATTGAAACAGCAGAAAGAAATTATGATTTAAATAAAGCAGCTGAATTAAAATATTCTACATTGCCTAATTTAAAAACAGTACTTGCTCAAGAAGAAAAAGAAATAGAAAAGACACAAGGAAAGAATACCTTGTTAAGAAATAAAGTAACTGAGGAAGAAATTGCAAAGGTTGTATCAAAATGGACTGGTATTCCAGTTACAAAATTAGCAGAAGGGGAAAGAGAAAAACTATTAGGATTAGAGAAGATACTTCACGAAAGAGTAGTTGGACAAGATGAAGCTGTACAAAAAGTTGCAGAAGCAATTATTAGAGCTAGAGCCGGTGTTGCTAATCCAAATAGACCTATAGGTTCATTCTTATTCTTGGGACCAACTGGTGTTGGTAAAACAGAGTTAGGAAAGACATTAGCTGCAACACTATTTGATGATGAGAAAAATATGATAAGAATCGATATGTCTGAGTATATGGAAAAATTCAGTGTTACTAGACTTATTGGTGCACCTCCAGGATATGTTGGATATGAGGAAGGTGGTCAATTAACAGAGGCGGTTAGAAGAAGACCATATAGTGTTGTATTATTTGATGAAGTTGAAAAAGCACACCCTGATGTATTCAATATATTTTTACAAATACTAGATGATGGTAGAGTTACAGATTCACAAGGTAGATTGATTGACTTTAAAAATACTGTTATTATTCTTACTTCTAACTTAGGTTCAAGAATTATCCTAGATAGTATAGAACAAAATGGAAAAATAACAGATAATGCAAGGGAAGAAATTGATAAAGTTTTGAAATCTCATTTTAGACCAGAATTTTTGAACAGATTAGATGAAATAATATGCTTCAAAGCATTGGACAAGAAAGTTGTTTACGGAATTGTTGAATTAATTCTAAATGGAGTTGTTCAAAGAATGAAAGACAAAGGTGTCGAATTGTCATATACAACTAATTCAGTTAAGTGGTTAGTGGAAGAAGGATATGATATGGAATTTGGTGCTAGACCTTTAAAAAGAATTGTTCAAGCACAAGTCGAAACTATGTTGGCAAGAAAAATAATCGCTAATGATATTCAAGAAGGGGATAAGGTTGAACTATTCTATGACAAGAATACAGGTGGATTGAATACAAGACTAAAATTGGATGTTGACCCAAGACTTGAAGAAGCAAATAAAGCGGTTAAAGAAAAAATAGAAAATAACGAAGAAAATCCAGAAAAAAACAACGAAGAAAATACAACAACTGAATAATAAACATAAAAAAAGAACCTCTAGGATTAACCTAGAGGCTTTTTTTATACTTTTGGTAATACTTTATACACTATTTTGAAGCAATCAAATTTTTCTACTTCATTTTCATATAAGCAATCAAGATAAATATTTAATTCTTTTAAATCTTTACAAGCTCTAATGATAGCAGGATTTAGATTTGAATTAAACATTAATTCTACTGCTAAATCTAAAGCTGCATATACTGAACTCTTTTCTTTAACTCTCATGAACATATATGCTTCTTTAAAACGAGAAACGATTGGATTCTTAAACATTGCTAATGGTAATGTATATTCGTTTTCAATAACTTCTTCAATTGTTTGATATTCATTACTATTATTTAATTTTCTCATTACTTCTTCTATAGTATATGGTAAATATACTTTTTGAGTTTCTTCTGAAATTAACAATGTATTGTTATCACATACAGAAGAATTATTTCTCTCATCAGGTAATTGAGATTCAGAATTTTTCTCGTAATTAGCAATTGATTTATTAAGCATTGATAGTTCTACTTTATTATTAATAGAAGAAACTTTAAATGCATCTTTGATATTTAATTCAATCTTATTATCTTTCTTAGTAAATGCAATATTGTTAATTGCATTAGCAAATTCGATATCTTCAAAGTTTGTTGTTAATTCAAAATGATTAATTTGCTTATGAATTTCAATATATTTATCATCAACATATACGAAGAAATTGTTCTTTGGAGTTGATATATGAATATTTTCTGAAAGAACAGAAATTCCATCAAAATCAGCTACAATTTCATAAGACTCATTTTGAATTGAAATAGAGAATACATCATCTTTATTGATTAGAATATTGATTGCTTTTCCAGAATCATCACTTTCTGGAACAACAACATCAGGTGTTTTCTCTAATTCTGTAATTGTTTTTGTTAATGAATCAATGATTTTAACAAAATCTGATGTAGGGTCTTTATAAACAACTTCGTCATGATCAACTGTCTTATCAACAGAATTTTCTAATTCTGTATATACAGCTTTTGTTCCTTCAGAAGGTTCATCAGATGAAGTAGGGGACTCAAAAGAAAGAACTTCAGAAAGTAATTCTTCTTTTAAATCATCGTTTAATGCAGAATCATCATCTAATAAAGCTTTAGAAAGCATATCTTGGATATTATCCTCGTCTTTTTCAGGCTCTTCTGGAGTCTCAACTTCTGCTTGGTTTGCATCTTCTAGATGCTCATCTAACAAAGATCCTTCTAAATCATTTTCATTTAATTCCAAGTCTTCTAATGAAATATCGTTTATATCTATACCGTCTAACAAATCGTCTGAAACTTCAACTTGATTTTCTGGTTCTTCACTAATTTCTTGTTCTTCAGAAATCTGATCTTCTGGTTCTTCATTAACTTCTTGCTCTTCAGAAAGCTGATCTTCTGGTTCTTCATTAACTTCTTGCTCTTCAGAAAGCTGATTTTCTAGTTCTTCATTAACCTCTGGTTCTTCAGAAACTTGGTCTTCAACTTTAGCAATTTCTTCTACAGCGGTCTCATCAGATGTATCTTCATTGCTTGAGTTATTTTCTAACAATGAGTTTTCAAAATCTTCTATATCAAAATCATCTAAAGACAAATCATCAGGATTAATTTCCTCAACTTCTTCGGCTTGATTTGAAAGTGTTTCTTCTTTGTTTTCTTCTTCAGCTTGATCAGCAGAATTTTCTGGTACATTATCTTTTTGCTCAACTTCTGGTTCACTATCAATGCCAAAGTATTTCTCAATATCAAAACCACTTGATTCTTCTTCAACATCTGAATCATTAGTAGGGAAGATAGGTTCTAACTCATCTTCGATTATTTTATCTCTTTTTTCTAATTTTCTTCTTCTTGTTTTCTTTTCGTTATTCTTGATTATTTCTTCGACTTCATCGTCATCTAGTAATAAATCGTCATCTGATGCACTTGGTGTAATGATATTTGTAGGAAGAACAGTGTCATCCATTTCTACATTATTAATAGAAATATCTTCTATAATTGGTTCTGCAACAGTAGCTACTGGTTCAGCATTTACTACAACATTAGTAATATCATCAACTATAGGAGCATCAAGATTAGATTGAACTTCTGTAGGGGTATTCTTATCTGCATGACTAATAGTATTGATTATCATATCTTCTGAATCTTCAACAGATTCACTAGTTGCTATAGCAGCATCTTCAAATGTGAACTTTTTAAAGATTCCAGGAATACTAATCTTTGAAACAGCACTTGTTATTTTTGAAAATGCTGAATCATCAGAAGTAGGAGAGATAGAGTCAGCTGCTTCTCTAAACTTTTCATCATCTTCTAAAGAATCAAACTCTATATCATCTTCTTCACCATCATCATCACTATTAACATCAGAGGTTTGATTAAAATCAATTACGTCACCACTGATTTGGCTATCTAAAACATCTTCATCATCTATTTCATCAACAAGTTCATCAGTTCCTTCTATTTTATCTTCATCTATTTCTTTTTCTATTGCTTCAATATCTAATGACTCACCAAATAATTCTTTAAAATCATCTTCTTCAAAATCTTTTAAAAAGTCATCAGCAGAAATTACTTCTTCTTGCTGTTCTACTTGATCAATAGAATCAGCAACTTGTTGTTCACTTTCTGCAGCAGCTTCTTCAACTACTTCATTAACAACTTCTTCTACAAGATCAGTCTTTTGATTTTCTGGTTCTACGTCGATTTTCTCTTCTTCTACATCATCTATATGATCAACATCAGAGATACGGATATTGAATTTTTCAAAAACTGATGGTTCATAGAAGAATGGTGAGTTTTGATTAATAGAAACATCAACAACTTTTGCTTTTTTAACTTCTTCGTGTTTTCTTAAACCTAAGTGAAGGGTTCTTTTTGGTCTAATAATAATTTGACCATCTTGTTGTTGAGTTCCTTTTATTATTCCACGTCTTGAAACAGGTAATGAATTATTTTTGTGTTCTTTTTTTACAGGTTTAGAAGCTTTAGGACATTTTATTGTTCTTTTCTTCTTTTCAACTGGAGGGTATGGTTCATTTTTGGCATCATTAACAGAATCAGTAGTAGAATCTACTTCTACTGGTTCAACATCCTCTTTTGTGTCTTCATCTGTATCAACTATTTCTTCAACTTCAACTGTGGCAGTTGTTTCTGGTTCAACTTCTTGAACAACTTCAGTTTCAACATCTTCTTGATTTTCAATCACTTTTGGTTGCTCATCTTCAGGTGTTTCGCTTTGAAGAAAGTCTATTTCATCGAAACCTTCAATTTTATCTAGAACTTTAGGCTCTTTTTTTGATGTTCTAACATTTGGCTTTTCTTGTTTTTTAACTTCTTCTGGAACTTTTTCTAGATTGAAATTTGAAAGCTCATTAAGAATTTCTGCAACACGTTTATTTTCAATTGCAGTATTCTTTCTTTTTCTCTTAACTCGTAAATCAGTTTTCGTTGATTTAACGGTGTCTTGTGCCTTTTTTGCCATTTTAAACCTCCATATTGACAAAATAATTCAACTTATCCTATGTTTTTATAATTGTAATTATAATATAAGTAAAAAAAAATGTAAATAAAAAAGAAGTAAAAAAACACATAATTAAAATATGTAAATAAAATGTAAAAAAGGTAATAAAATTGTTACTAAAATGGTATGCAAATGACATACCAAATTCATTGAAATACTAAGCTTTACGTGATATACTTTGTGATATAAATGTGATAAGAAAGGCGAAATCATGAAGCAAACGTGGAATTTCATTAAAAATTTAATAATTATCCTGTATATACTAGTAATTATCTTCGTTACAATATGTTTGTTATCATTTAACAGTTATCGAGTAGCGGTAATTGGAGACACGGCGATATTACCAGTTGTGGATGAAGGTTTACCATATAATAAAGGCGACTTACTCCTTGTAAACAAGGGAAATCCAGCCAAAGTAAAAATTGGCAACAAGGTTCTATTTTACAGACAGTTTGCCGGAGAGACAAGCGTTAATTATGCTGAAGTAATTAATGTTGAACAAATCACAGATACAGAAACAACAATCACGGTTTCAATGGAAGGTAAACCACACAAGTTTTCAGGTGATGATTTAATGGGATCAGATAGCAATGTAGATGTTATTCCTAAGGTTGGTAGCATCGTAGGTTTACTTGAGTCAAAATGGGGATTCCTATTCTTAGGTGTATTTCCGTCATTGCTAGCATTTTTGTACACGTTATATTCAATAGCTCTTGAGATTAGAGAAAATAAAGAACGTGAAGAAGAAGAGAGAAGAAAAGCAGCAAGAAAAAAGAAAAAGAAAAAACTAGAAGAAAAGAAGAGAAAAGAAGCGGAAAGAACAAAATTGGAACAAGTTGATGATGACGATGATGAAGATGATGACGAAGACGATGAGACAGTTGAGGAAAAAGTAGAAACAAAAAAAGAAGTTAAGGCTGAAAAGAAAGAGAAAGAAGAAGAGCCTGAAGAGATAGAAGAAGTAGAAACAAAAACAGAAAAAACAGAAGAAATAGTAGAAGAAAAAGTTGAAGAAAAAATAGAAGAAAAAGTAGAAACAAAAACAGAGGAAGAACCTAAAGAAGTTAAAGAAGGAACAAAAGAAAAAGTCGAGGTAGAGCCTCAAAAAGAAGATAATACAGAGAAGAATAAAAAAGAGATGATTGAAGAAAAAATGAAATCTCTTACAGAAGAACAAAAAAGAGCATTGATTGAAGCAAAACTAAAATCAATGACTCCTGAACAGAAAAAGGCTTTGCTTGAAGCAAAGAAGAAAAAAATGGAAGGCAATAACAATTAGTAAGGTGATTTTTAGTGAAAAAGAAAGGTCTTAAATTACTAATATTTATAGTGATTTTAGTACTGTTAGTAGTTGTTATTAATTCTACATATTCTAAATATACTGAAAAAGCAATTGCTGTTGTTAAAGAAGATGTTGCAACGTGGAAAATTTTGATAAATGAAACTGATATAACAACATCTCCAGAAACTACAGAATTTGAAGTTGATGATTTCGATTGGACTGGTGATTTAAATGACCATGTCATGGATGGAAAAGTTGCTCCTGGTATGTATGGAGAGTTTCAATTAATTATAGATCCATCTGAAACTCAAGTCGCTTTAGAATATGAGATAAAAGTTAACAAACCAACAGTTCAACGAAAAGACGGTACTACTGGAGAAATTAATATAGTTTTTGATGATATTGTTGCAGAGAGCGGAAAAACGTACACAATCACTGAGGATGCTGATGGAAACAAGATTATTCATAGAATTAAACCATTAACAGAAGTGTCTTCAACAACAGAATCTCAAAGAGTTGATACTTTGTTGGTTAAAGTTAAATGGGACAATGATGAAACCTATAACGATATAGATTCAGAGATTGGATCAATATACGGAAATAAAATCAGTATGCCTATAGAAGTTAGTGCAATCCAATATATTGGTACTTAGATATGAAGAAAGCAAAAGTATTTGATGCTGTTACAATTATTCTTTTATTGATATTGGCAGTTTTAATATATTGTGTAATTCAATTAAAGGTATTACATAAGCCATACATTAATCTGTTTGGACACACAGTATTTCAAGTTATCACAGGTAGTATGGAAGATACAATTAAGATAAATGATGTTGTAATAGTAAAGATAACAAAAGATGTCAATGTAAATGACATAATTACATACGAAGATTCGGGAAATTATGTTACTCATAGAGTAATAAGACAAACAGCTGATGAACTAGTAACAAAAGGAGATGCTAATAATGCAGAAGATGACCCTATAAAAATTGACCGAGTCGTTGGAAAAGTTGTTTTTATACTAACTAATGTTAGTGTATGGATAAATGTGTTTAAAACACCAAAGGTTATAATAGCTATTATTATTTCAATAATACTATTGAGTATACTATTTAAGAAAAAAATGTAAGGAATCGGAAGAAAAAATGATTAGAGGAAAATACTTGAGAGAAAGGAAAGCAATAAGAACAAAAAAGAGATTAAGATTTATGCTTACTATCTTGGTCTTGTTTTTAGCATATAAGGTTTTGTTTAATTCATACTCTTTATATGAGTCACAAGCAGAATCTGATGCTCAAGTTGATGTTGCATTCTTTATTTTAAAAGATGAATATCAAACAAAGACAATAGCACTTAATAAGATGTTGCCTGGTGATCCAGCACAGTCTATTAATTTCTCTATTGCTAACTATGAGACAGTTGATGGAGAAAGCCATATCACAGAGACAGATATGGAATATACTCTTAAAATAAGAACCACTACTAATTTACCTCTAACATATAGATTATATAAAGTAAATGAAAGTAATACTACAAATAAGATTGAAGAATTACAAGTAGTTCAAGATGTTAATAATACATATTTTTATAAGTTGTACGAAGAGACAGGTGAATTTGATTATGGCATTGAACAAATGAATACTTACAGATTGGAAATAGAATTCCCTGGTACATATAAAGATGTAAAATATTCTAATATAATTGAAGCAATTGAAATATCAGTTGAAGGAAAACAAGTAATAGATTAAAGGAAGTATAAGTTTTGGAAAGACGAAAAAGAACTAGAATCAGAAGAAAAAATGTTGGCATGAAAAAACTAATTGTAATTTTATTGCTAGCATTCATAATTATGACATTACTTATTAAAGTAATTGTTCCAGGAGCTGTTACTTTGTCACGTTATGTTTATAAAAAAGTTAGAAGTTATTTCTTGTTGTCACAAGAATTCTACTTTAATAGTGATAAGTTATCAATCGATGGAGCACACTTTGAAGCAAGTAACTGGTCTGGTGTTGACGATTATGTAGTATCAGTTAATATGAACAGCAAGCATAATAACATAGAGGTATCACCAGTAGATATAGATTATACTATAACGGCAACGTGTGCTGTTTATAAGAGTGATGGAACATTGTATCCAGTAAATCAAGATGGATCTAGTCCTTATATCGATTATGAATTAAGCAAGTCTACAGGTAGAATATTGGTTTCAGCTGATAACAGAGACTTCTTTGATATAACAGTTAAACCTAAGGGACTTACATTATATAATGACGATTACGTAGTAGTAAGCATAACAGCTGAATCTACTTCACCATATGTACAAACATTAACCGGTGAATTTAAAATTATCATAGGAAATTTGGGTGTTAGTTATATGATTGAGGACAAGCCTTATGATTCATATTTACAACTTAGAATAACTAATACATTAGATTATTATGTTGTTGAGAATGCATTTGGATCACATTCTGCTGGTGAGGTAATTTCTATTAATGATTATTTGGCTCTTTCAGATACAGATAAGGCGAAATGCTATTCCATGCAGGCTGAGTTGATTAATGATCCTAATCAAGTTGTTATAGACACAACGACAAGTATGTATTTAGTTGCCAATGATAATGGAGATACAGTTACTGAAGTGTTACCAGTTGAAGAAGGTGGAGGCACAGTAAATTATAATTATGTTGATTCTATTAAATTTAAAATAGATGCTGAAGAAAGTAGACTTATAAAGTATTATAAGAAAACTGTTACAAAAGATTACACTTACCCTGGAAGTTCTGTTGATACATTAATTACTTCAGTGGATACAAATTCAGATGGTACAGATGATCAGTTTACAGTAAAATTTTATGATAAAGCGGAATTTTTAGCTAGAACAGATACTTCTTTAACAGAAGAAAATTTTGTTTTCTTGACGATTAAATATAAAACTTAAGATAAAGGAGATATTAATGGATAACATATTTGATAAACACATTAATAAAACTCAAAAAAAATTAAAAAAATATACTTCAATGATTTTGAAAAGTAAATACGATGCAACTATTACTAATGAGTTGATTCAAACATATATAGATGCAAGATATTATAATTATAAAGTAGACGATCATATAAGAGTATTTCATAGAAGAATATTCGAAGCTTTAAAAAACAAAGCTGAAGAATTAATGATAAAAAAACCAGAGGATAAGGAAGTTATCGAAAATACTTTAACTTTATTTCAATATTACTTCTATTTCGACTATGTAAGAAAGAGTGGGGATATTGAAAAAGTAGTAAGCCAAATTGAAGAAAAAAGAAGAACAAAATTTGGTTTGAGAATTTCAGAGAACGATCACTTTTTATCTGAGTTCATGGAGTTAGTGGATGAAGATATGAATGAGGTCATTGATGAGATTCAAAAGTATAATACAAAAGATTTTGATTTAGTAGTCAAAAGGGTTGATCCTAAATTTGATTGCTATTATACAAAATTAAAATATAATTTTAAGATGCCTGAAATTTTTAATAAAGAGATTGTAGAACTAACATTTAATGAGGGATTGATTGCAGAAGACAAATTGTTTGTATCTTTCCCTTTGGTTACAATTGAGGCATTAAAAGATGTTTTGGATGGTAATTTTAGCAAGATGTATCTTGTAGAATTATCATACGATATATTTAAAAAGAGACAGAAAATGGATAATATATTTGAGTGTATTTCAAATCAAGCTGCTCAAGATAAAATTTCATTTTTATGTACATTTGATCAGTTCAACTATTATAGGAAGGACATATTCAAGTTAATGAGAAAAGGTTTTGGATTTACTTTAAAAACAGATAAAAATATGCCAAAATTAACTGCTGACGATATAAAGATACTTGAAATTTTTGACTATATATTGGCTGATGCAGAGGATGTTAATAAGAAAAAGTATAGTAAACACAACACAATACTATTATAGGTAGAAGGAGAGTATTATGGACACATATGTAAGATTCTTGTATGAATTCTTAGGAGCGTTCTTTGCAGGAATAAAAACAATATTATTTGGATTTTTTGATGGTATAAGACAATTGTTTGATATACCAGGATATATTCATTTAATCAAAGAATATAAGAACGACTTTTCAGTACAAGAGTGGGTTCTAGTTGCACTTGCTGTTTTTGCTGTAGCACTAGTTTTACTACTAACAATATTGCTAGTATATTTCTTAGTTAGAAAATATATTAGATTTAGAAAAACAGTAGTTGAGCAAGAAACGATGCTTAAAGAAGTAGCTGAATTAAATAAGAAAGTTGAAGATATGACAAAAGAAAGAGAAGAGATAATGGCTATGAAAGTATCTCAACTTGGACTTTCACCAAATGAATCTTCAACAGTTCCTGTTGATAAGGAATCATCTAAGTCAGAAGGCGAAAAGGCATTAGAAGATGATGATGGAATTAGATTCCCAAGATTAACAGGTATAGATAGAAAATTTGCTAAATATAAAGTTCAAAATTACAATAATGATTTTACACTTGAAGAGTTATGTGTAACATTTAGAGAATTTGCTGCATCAAGATTACATCTATATTATTCATTAGATTTAATTCGTATATTTATAGCTGGTCTATCATCAACAAGACTTGTTATCCTACAAGGTATCTCTGGTACTGGTAAAACATCTCTTGCATATGCTTGGGGAAAATTTTTAAAACATGACTCATGTGTTGTATCAGTTCAACCATCATGGAGAGATAGAACAGAGTTGTTTGGATACTTCAACGAGTTCACAAAGAAATTTAATGAAACTCAATTATTAGAGTCTTTATATACAGCATCATATACAGATGATGTTTACACAGTAATCTTGGACGAGATGAACCTTGCTCGTGTTGAGTACTACTTTGCTGAGATGCTATCTATTCTAGAAATGCCAAACAGAGATGAGTGGGTAATCGAAATTGTTTCAAGCTCATGGGAGAATGACCCTAAACACTTAAGCAATGGTAAGATTAGAATTCCACCAAATACTTGGTATATAGGAACAATCAATAACGACGATTCTACATTCCAAGTAACTGATAAGGTTTACGATAGAGCTATGCCTATAGACATTAACGACAAAGGTACACCATTCGATCCAGAAGATACACCACCAATGGATATTAACTTCTCATATTTAGACAAACTATTTGATCAAGCTAGAGAAGAACATGAAGTTGGGGCTGAAAGCTGGAGAAAGATTAACTTGATGGACGATTATGTTATTAAGCACTTTAGAGTAGCTTTTGGTAACCGTATTGTTATGCACTTAGGTAAGTTTGTTGCTGCTTATGTTGCATGTGGTGGAGATGAAATAGCTGGTATAGATTATTTTATAGCTAAGAAAATTTTAAGAAAATTTGAGCAATTAAATATTGCATACATTAAAGATGAAATAGATGATTTCGTTGTTTTCCTTGACAAGACATTTGGAAAAGGAAAGATGAAAGAATGTATAGATTACGTTCTTAGACTAAAGAAATTAGGATAATAAATATTATTCTATTAGGAGGATTACATTGGATAACGTATTAAATGTTTTTGAAGTATACGCTGATGCAGATGATGATGTTGTTGATGCATTTAATAATCGTTTGCGTTCAGACATGAATGTTAGACTTGAAACTAATAAGCCTAAGATTGATGTTGTGTGGATTTCTATGATGGAAAATACAATTGAATATTTAGATAACATTTTAAGGGCTCCAACTAGATTAATTGTTAACGAAGAAGAAGTTGTTAAAATAGAGAAAATCAAAAAAGTAACAGTTGAAAGTATAAAGCACTTATCTAAAAATGCAGGTTTAATAGAGAAAATTGATGAAAAAGGTGAAATTAAACCTAATAAATTACTAAATGTATTCAAGGAAGAAACATTTAATACATACGAAAATAGATTTATTTATACTCTTATACAAAAAATGATGACTATCATCAGAAAAGAAAAAAAGAAACTAATTAAAGAAGCAATGCAAGATACAAAAGAGTTTAAGAAGATTGAGTATAAAGGAAATTCGTACAATGGTAAAAGTAGGGTAGATATTCAACTTGTTATACAAGCTACTACAGAAAATTCTGGAAAATCAGATGAAGTTAAAAATGTTTTACAAAGAATCAAAATGTTGGAAAGAAATGTTGTTGCTTTAACATTAACTGCAACATATCAAGAGCTTGAAAGAGAAAGAGTTTCTCTAATAACACCACCTCTTAGAAAGAATAATGTTATCTTAAAGAATGTTAATTTCCAATATGCGGCTAAACTTTGGGATTTCTTAATTACACAGATGGATGAAAGAAAAGTAGAAAAACCAGAGCAAAAGGTTAAAGAGTACAAAGATAGAAGTAAAGCAAGAACATATGTTGATGAAACATTCTTATTAGATTTTCTTGTTTTACAATCCGTTGAAAATCCGGAAGTTAAAAATAAAAATAAGAGAAAAGTTATAGAACAATTAATAGCAAATGTAGTTGAAAAAACTATTGATGTAAATCAAGATATAACAGAAGAACAATTAAAGAATTTGGTTGCTAGACAATTTAATGTTATTAAGTATAAGAAACAAGTTAGTAACAAAGAAATTCAAGATATCTTTAAAAGATATATTAGTAAGTATGTTCAACAAATTAGTGAAAAAGGATAGTTAAATGGCAGTAAAAAAAGAAAAATCAAACGTTTTTGAAATCATAACTACAATAATAAAACTAATATGTGCAATAGTATTAATATTATTAATTGTAGTACTTGCATTACAAAGATTTTCAAATAATAAAATTGCAATAGGTGGTTATAGAGTTTTTAGTGTAGCTACAGGATCTATGATACCGGTATATGATATTGGTGATGTTTTAGTTGTTAAAGCAATTGATGTAAACAAATTAGCTGTTGGGGATGATATCACTTATATGGGTGAAGTTGATTCTTTTGCTGGAAGAATTGTAACACATAGAATTGTAAAAATTGAAGATTCAGAAAATGGAAAAGTGATTACTACGAAAGGTGTAGCCAATCCAGAAGAAGATCCAACAATAACTGGTGATCAAGTTTTCGGAAAAGTAGTATATAAAAGTGTTATTATTAGCTTTTTCACAAAATTAATGAATGATTTAACAAAATTTTATATTGTAATATTTATACCATTCTCATTGTTAATCTTTTTACAAATTAAAGATAGTATGGATGAAAAAAAGGAACAGAGAAAAATAAAAGTAAAAAAATATAGAAAACAAGATGACGAAGACGAAGACTACGATGACGAAGACGACGAAGATGACGATGAATATGACGAAGATGATGAATATGATGAAGACGACGAAGATGACGAAGATGATGATGATGACGATGATGAGTAATGATTTGAAAGGAGAAAAGAATGAAAAAGGCGTTATCTAAAATTAAACTAGATAAACAATTAGAAGATCAACTTCTATATGAAGCCTTAGCTGAAGGGTTGGATGAAGAACTTTTTGATGATGACGACGATTATGAAATTGTCTATTCAAGGAAAAAATCACTTTTAAGCTATATTAATATAAAGACTTTATTGATATTGGTGTTGACTCTGATAATTAACACATATGCATGGTTTTTATATGTTTCTACAGTTTCAACTGAAGTTGATGTACATATTAAGAGCTGGGATTTCGATATTCAAGATAATGCTGGGTCAACTGACATGGAATTTAGAGCTGTTATTTATCCAGGTATGCAAGAAGAAGCTCAAGAAGTAACAAGTAGAAATAATGGTGAAGCTTCAGCTAAATTATCAATAGATTTTAAGTCTTTGAAAGTTTTAGATGAAGAATATGTTGTTGGGGAAACAGATGATCATGGTGTTGAGATAACTTCAAATTATATTTATAATAAATTACAAGAATATCCTTTCAAAATAGAAATAAAAGTTGATGATGTTGCGTATAATCCATCAACTAATTATATACTAAACACATCAGATAGTAAAACGGTAAAAGTTACTTTAAATTGGCCATATGAAACAGGATCATCTGATACTGAAATAGAAAGTAACGATGCGATAGACACTGAGTGGGGGAATAGAGCTTACGAATTTTATCAGACAGATACAAGTAATATAATCGAAGGTGTTAATTATGGTGTAATACTAAATATGGACATTAAAGCAGAACAATATAATAATTAATAATAAATATGAATACAATAAAAAAGCCATTCAAATGAATGGCTTTTTTGTGTTCTTAAGACTCATTTATTATATTTTATCTATGGACCAGGATCTGGTTCAGGTTCTGGATCAGGTGTAGATGATGTAGGAAGAATTTCTGTAACACTAAATTTTATAGGTAATTTTGCTTCCGTATAAGTTTTTGATGCTACAACATCATTAAAATTGTTTAATACATTATCATCTTCATCATACCATTGAACATAAACAGTAAATTCAAAGTTTTTATCTCCTGTACCTGTCAATTGATCTTGAGTTATTGTTCCACTAATTATTTGATTATCTATTGGAAGTTCTATCATATCGGTATCTGTCGGGGTTTTATATCCTATTATTCTAAAGTCTGGAATGTCTATTGCTTGTGTCAAATCAGTTTCTATTGAATATTCAAATGGTAATTCTGTTCCGGTGTAATCAACTTCAACAGAAAAATGCCCTGTTTTAGAAGGAGCAATGACATTCTCTGCAATATATTGTGAACTATCATACTCTATATCAATATAATTTGTAAAATCACTATGTTCAGAAATGTTTTGATCATTTATTGTAATATGCCAAGCAGAAATGTGAGCTTCCAAATCATTATTTCCTTTTGTTACGTACTTGGAATAAGTCGATCCAATTACATATGCAACTAAGGAAATAATTATAATAGATAAAATAATTTTTATTTTATTATTCATTATATATCTCCTGTAACGAATTCTTATTTTATAAAAAGATTCTATCATAAGCAAAAAAACGAGTCAATTATCACGAAAAATGTAATAAATATGTGAAAAAAATGTAAAAGTAATGTAATTGAGTGATATTGCATTTAATGCTAAAATATAATCAATTAGAGAATACGCAAAATTCAATATGTATGTCTAATCTATAATAGCTAAATCTATAAGAAGGAGGAGGTTATTCAAATGACAAAGTTTGAATTTGAGACCACCTCTAAAAAAATTTACAGGCGAGATTTTAAAATAAGGCTAATAAGGTTGGCTCTTCTAATTTTGCTTATATTTCTTATATTACTATATTTTATACTAATGATAATTTATGATGCGGGTAGATTTACAATTATCCTTGATCGAGATTTGAGTTGGAATAAAGGTATCGTAATATACGATAACTTAGGTGAGAAGAAGGTGTCAAAACAGCTTTATGCTTCTAGAGTCGATGATATGGATAACATATCAATTAATTGGCTTCCGGAAAATCTCGACACAGAGGCTGATGGATCTCATAATGGAGCTAACTACATCGCGTATACTTTCTATATAGAAAATGAAGGTAAAGATATCGTAAATTACTGGTATTCTACCTTGATAGACGATGTAGTATTAAATGTAGATGAAGCAATAAGAGTTATGGTATACTTAAATGGTGAACAAACGGTATATGCAAAGAAAAACGGATATACTGAAGAACCAGAAGATGGTACAAAGGCTTTTTATTCAGAGAATACTGTAATGTCTGAGTGCAGGCAAGACTTTAATCCAGGAGACATTGATAGGTTTACGGTTATCATCTTCATTGAGGGAGATGATCCGGATTGCACAAATGCTCTTATGGGTGGAGAGATTAAAATGCATATGGAAATTACGGAAGAACATATTGATTAATTTAGGGAGGAATTTAAAAAATGAGTACTAAGAAAGCAAAAAAGACAAGATTAAATAATTTAATTATTGTATTATTGTTATCAGCACTATTGTTATTAATGTCTACCTATGCATGGTTTACTGCAAATAGAAAGGTAAGAGTTGATACAATTGATGTCAATGTAACTACTTCTGGAGGTCTTCAAATCTCTGCAGATGCTATTACATGGAAAAGCGTTATAACTAAAAAAGATATTTCAAATGCACAAGTTGTATCTGGAGGTACATATGCAGGTGCAAAAACACAGTTACCAACAGATATGGAACCAGTTTCATCAGATTTAACTGTAGATGGTGAGGGACACTTAAAAATGTTCTTTGGTAAAGCTGCTGCAAACTTAACAGAAGGTAGCGCAAACTATGGTGGATTTGATTTAACATCAACACAACAAACAGATATTAAAGGAACAGCTGCTACAGAGGGAGATACAACTGGAAAACAAGGATGCAAATACATAGTATTTGATTTATTCTTAAAATATGACTCTGGTACAGATTCAGACTTATATATGTCAGGAACAGTTCAAGATACAGTTAACAGAACTGTAGATGCAACAACAGGAACTGCTTCTGCAAGTGGTGATTCTAAAGGATTACAAAATGCTGCTCGTGTTGCTTTAGTCAAAGCAGGATCAACAGTAGATGCATCTGATTCAACAGGAACAGCTGCTCAAGGTTTATCTACAGCAGGTGGAACAGTTATTTCATGGGAACCATATAGTAATACACATACAACAACAGGTATTAATAATGCTACATCATTAGCAACAACAGGAACTCCATCACAAACATGGACAACATTACTAGGTGCTACACCAACAGCAACTACACCAGATGTATTACCATATGATGGTTTAAATAGTGAATTTACAGATTTACCATTAGGAGACTTAATTACTGGTGGACCTCAAGCTACAAAAGTAACAAGAGTTACACCTAGTGTTACAACAAAATCTGGCGAGAATTTAAATTATCAATTAACTGGCGGTATTGCTGGAAAAACAATTCAAAAATATAGAGTTTATATGTGGGTTGAAGGACAAGACGTTGACTGCGAGAACGCAGCATCAGGTTCTTATATGTTCTATTCATTAAGCTTTGGATTAGATCCATTCACAGGATCATCTACAACAGAACCAAATCCATAGTAATGAATTAATAAATTGTTAAAAAAGATGTGATTAATAATCACATCTTTTTTTATTGTCTCTTGAAAGTGTAGTTTTAACAATACTTAGAGGTTTTTTTCATTTGTATTACAAAACGCAAAAACTATTTAAAATAATAGGAT
>Ga0310694_10001642_pt1 | contig 24755 bp, 20 predicted proteins | sample 174DNAGHGhighgp2_FD_203884 | JGI IMG/M metagenome (GOLD analysis project Ga0310694, IMG submission 203884) | Sheep rumen microbial communities from Palmerston North, Manawatu-Wanganui, New Zealand - 1742 DNA GHGhigh gp2 (v2) (version 2) | ecosystem: Host-associated > Mammals > Digestive system...
TTCAGAAATTGTTTTTTTATCTTCTTGAATCATCAATTCAAAATGAGATATTTGACGACCATTTCTAAAGAAATCTTTTTCCGTAATAAAAATGATGTAAATTTGAGGGTATTCGTGCTTCTTTGCGTCGGAGTTGGTTTGGGATTGAGCTTTAGCTTTGGACTTAGACATGGCGTGGTGCGTCAAGAGCGTGGCGGCATGCAGGCAGGCGCGGTTGAAGTCGGCTCCGGCATTTTCCCGCTGCACTTCGATGTTGTAGAGAACGCCACTGCTGTCGCTAGCGAGGATGTCGAGGCGGACGCTGCGCCCCGGGTTGATCAGCGTCTCCTGCGTGCGCACGCTTTTAATCGAGAGGTCCGGCCGATCCAGAATGGTCCTGACAAGCAGCTGAGCTCCCTCGATGTTGTCCCTGAAAAACAGTGTCATAAAATTGTCATCGAAGAGGCGGAGGCCCTTGAGTTCCTTCCTGTATGCCTCTCTGCGCTTCGCATGGTCCGTGTCCATGAACTGCACCTGCCTTTGTTCCTGCTGACGTTCCTGCGGGGGGGGCGGAGCGAATCCGCCTGCATGCCGTCAAACAGAGCAGAGCCGGCCGGCAGTCATGCTTGCACGCCTTTTCTGTACCAAGTCTTCCTGGCAAAAGGAAGGGCCTGGCTTGCAGGGGCAAGGGACCGTGGCCGGTGGCTCCGGCACCGAACGGAGGGCGCGATCCTTCGGGAACGGCACCCCAGTCGTCCGGGACGGGACATGCAGGCCTATCTGATGGCATGGCCCCCGTTCTGCGTCAACGGAAGAGCGTAAAGCTGCGGCGAAACGCGAAAAGCTGCATTCCTCAGGCGCGGGGAGGCCAGAAGCGGAGCGCAGGGGCGTCTGCGCTCAAGGGCCTCGTCCCGGCTCAGGCGCTACCGGGAGGCTGCGTCTCCGCCCTGGGCCATGGTCATGAAGAGCTTGACGCGGTTCACGAGGTTGGCTTCGCTGGAGCCGGACTCGTAGTCCACAGCCATGAGGTTCACGCTGGCGCACATGTCCTTGAGTGCCTTGAAGACGCCTCGGCCGACCACGTGGTTGGGCAGGCAGCCGAAGGGCTGCAGGCACAGGGCGCTGGTGGTGCCCGACGAGATGAACTTGAGCAGCTCCGCCGAGAGGAGCCAGCCTTCGCCTGCCTGGTAGCCTGGGGAGATGAGCCTGCCTGCGTAGCGCAGCAGGTCCTTGAAGCGGGCGAGGGGCGGGAAGCGCGTGCCTGCCAGGGCCTTGCGGGCCGCGCCGCGGATGCGGTCGAGCTTGTGGATGACGTAGAGCCCGAAGAAGGCGGGCAGGGCCTTGCCGCCAAGATGGCGCCACTGGTAGACGGGGTCGGAGAAGCAGTAGAGGAAGAAGTCGAGCATGTCCGCAAGCACGGGCTCGCCGCCTTCCCGCCGTGTCAGCTCCGCCATGCGGCGGTTGGCGTCGGGATGGTAGCAGAGCAGGATTTCGCCGACGATGCCGACCCGGGGGCAGTCGGGCGCGCGCATGGGAATGGCGCCGAAGTCCCGCACCAGGTCCTGCATGTCCTGCGCCGTGTCGCGCCTCCTGCCTGCCGAGAAGTCCGCATGGAGCCGGCGGTTCCAGGCTTCGAGCAGGGTCTGGGTGTCGCCCTGGCTTGTCTCGTAGGTTGCCGTGTGGCTGGAGAGGCGCTGGAGCATGTCGCCGTAGATGACGGCGAGGAAGAGGTTGTCGAGGAGCTTCCTGTCGATGACGAAGCCCGGCTGGTAGGTGCCTGAGGCGCTGCGCAGGGAGAGGGCGGGCACGTCCTCGAAGCCGGCTTCCTGGAGGGCCTTCTTCAGGAGTGCCGGGTAGTTGGTTGCCCGGCAGGGACCGCAGGTCTGGGAAAGCAGGAGTGCCGAGCCCCTGGGATCGATCTCTCCGCTCTGGAGCGCCTCGATGAGCTGGCCTATGACCACCTGGGCAGGGTAGCAGGCATCGTTGTTGACGTACTTGAGGCCGGTCTCGACGGCCTTGGCCGAGACGCTAGGCAGCACCTGGAAGCGGTAGCCGGCGCCCCGGAACATGCTTTCGGCCAGATTGAAGTGCAGGGGCGAGAGCTGTGGACAGACGATGGTGTGGGTCCGGCGCATGCCCTTGGTATAGACGGGGCCCTGCTTCGCCGCCTCGGCAGGCTGGGCCTTCCGGCGCCGCTGGCGCGCCTTGCGCTCCTCGACCGTGGCGAGCAGCGAGCGGATGCGGATGCGGGCGGCCCCCAGCGAGGGGCCTTCGTCGATCTTGAGCAGGGTGTGCATCTTGCCGGCCCGTCGGAGGATTTCCCCCACCTGGTCCGAGGTGATGGCGTCCACCCCGCAGCCGAAGGAGGTGAGCTGGACCAGCTCCAGCTCCTCGTGGGCACAGACCACCTTGGCCGCCCGGTAGAGGCGGGAGGGGAAGCCCCACTGATCGACGACCCTGAGGTCCACCCTGTCCTGTTCGGCCATCCAGGCGACGCTGTCCTCGGTGAGCACGGCTGCGCCCAGGGTCTTGATGAGGTTGGGGATGCCGTGGTTGACGAGGGGATCGACGTGGTAGGGCCTGCCGCACACGACGACGCCCATGCGGCCGTTGCCCTTGAGCAGATCGAGGATGCGCCTGGCCTCGGCGTGGAGTTCAGCCCGGTAGGCTCTCTGCTCCAGGCGGGCCTTCTTCACGGCTGCCTTGACCTCGCCCGAGGGGATGCCGAAGTCGATGGCGATCTCCCTGATCAGCGACTTGTCGTCCGCCGGATTGAGGTAGGGGGCGTGAAGGGTGCAGGCGCCGTCGCGGAAGGCGTCGGTGTTGAGGCGCACCACGTCGGGATAGCCGCAGGCCACAGGGCAGCTGTAGCTGTCCTCGCTCTGGGCGTACTCCCTGCGCTCCCTGGGGATGCAGGGGAAGAAGATCTGGCGTATGCCCTGCTGCATGAGCCAGGCCACGTGGCCGTGGGCGAGCTTGGCCGGGAAGCACACGGTCTGGGAGGGCATGACGCCGAGCCCCAGGTCGAAGATCTTCTTGGAGGAGAAGGGCGAGACCTCCACGGCAAAGCCGAGCTCCGAGAAGAGCGTGTGCCAGAAGGGATAGCGCTCGTAGATGTTGAGCACCCTGGGGATGCCGAGGCGCCCCCGGAAGGCCCTGTCGGCAGGCAGGGGCTGGTAGCGGAAGAGCCGCTCCTCCTTCCATGTGAAGATGCTCGGCAGGCGCTCTTCCTTCCGGGTGCCGCCGAGCTGGGCGCCGCGCTCGCAGCGGTTGCCCGAGACGAGGCGCTGGCCGTTGGAAAAGGTGTTGACGGTGAGGTGGCAGCGGTTGCCGCAGCCCTTGCAGCGCAGCGACCTGGCGCTGGCCGCGAGCTCGCGCAGCGCCTGTGCCGTGAGCGTGCAGGGAGGAAGGGAGTCCCGCTTCTGCAGGCAGAGCAGGGCCATGCCGTAGGCGCCCATGTGGCCGGCCAGGGTGGGGCGGTGCACTTCGCGGCCCAGCATGTTCTCCATGACCCGCAGGAGGGCGTCGTTGAGGAAGGAGCCGCCCTGGACGAGGACGTGGGAACCAAGCTCTTCCGGCGAACGCAGGCGCAGCACCTTGTAGAGGGCGTTGCGCACGACCGAGTAGCACAGGCCGGCAGCGATGTCCTCCACGGCCGAGCCCTCTTTCTGGGCCTGCTTGACCTTGGAGTTCATGAAGACCGTGCACCGCGATCCGAGATCCACGGGGCGCTTCGCAAAGAGCGCTGTCTGGACGAAGGTCTCCAGGCTCATGCCGAGGCTTGCGGCGAAGGTCTGCAGAAAGGCGCCGCAGCCCGACGAGCAGGCCTCGTTGAGCTTCACGTCCGCCACGGCGCCGTCGTCCACCTTCATGCACTTCATGTCCTGGCCGCCGATGTCGATGACGTAGGTGGTGTCCGGATGCAGGGCGCAGGCTGCCTTGAGGTGGGCCACGGTCTCCACTTCGGAGAGGGAGGCGCCGAGGGCCGCCTTGGCGAGGCCGGCACCGTAGCCCGTCGTGCCTATGCCCCGCAGGCGCGCGCCTGCGGGAAGGCTGGAGAGCAGCCTGATGAGGTGGGGCTTGAGCGTCTTCAGGGGGTCGCCGTCGTTGCGGCTGTAGGAGCTTGCCAGCACTCTGGCGTCGCTGTCGACGAGCACGCTCTTCACCGTGGTGGAGCCGAGGTCGATGCCGAGGAAGAGGTCGCCCTCGGCCTCGGCCAGATCCCGCTGCGGCACGGTGTCGGCCTCGTGTCTGGCCCGGAAGGCGGCGTAGTCTGCCTCGTCCTTGAAAAGGCGGGGCAGGGTCTCCCGGGGGGCGGAGCGGCTTGCGTGCTCCTTCAGCCGCACGAGCAGGGTCGAGATCGGGACGGCTTCCGCATTGTCCCTGGCTGCCAGGCTGGCGCCGAGGGCCACCATGTACTGGCCGTCCGGGAAGGTCAGGGTCTGCTCCGGAGAAAGCCCCAGCGTCAGGGCGAAGCGCTTCACGAGCTCGGGCAGGAAGTGCAGGGGCCCGCCCAGAAAGGCGACGTTGCCCTTGATGGGCTGTCCGCAGGCAAGGCCGCTGATGGTCTGCTCCACCACGGCCTGCAGGACGGAAACGGCCAGATCCTCCCGCGGCACGCCCTCGTTCAGGAGCGAGACCAGATCCGTCTTGGCGAAGACCCCGCAGCGCGAGGCTATGGGATGAACGGCTTTGGCGTGCGAGGCGAGGGTGTTGAGGCCAAGGCTGTCCGTGTGCAGGAGGGCGGCCATCTGGTCGATGAAGGCGCCCGTGCCGCCGGCGCAGGCCTCGTTCATGCGCAGATCGATGCTGCGCCCGAAGTAGAGTATCTTGGCGTCCTCGCCGCCAAGCTCGATGGCGACGTCCGTCTGCGGCGCGGTCTTGGCTATGCTCTTGGAGGAGGCGATGACTTCCTGCACGAAGGGAAGGCCCAGGGCCTCCGGCAGGTCGAGCGCCGCGGAGCCGGTGACGGCGCCGTGAACCAGGGTGCCGGGATGCTCCGCCTCGCAGCGCTCCAGAATGGAGGCGAGCGTCTCCCTGCTTGCCGCGCCGTGGCGCTGGTAGCGCTGAAAGAGAATGCTGCCTGCTTCGTCTGCGAGCACCGCCTTGACGGTGATGGACCCGAGATCGATGCCCAGATAGAGCGGATCTGCCATTGCTGCTCCCACATGCTGCGTCCGGGTGCCTGCGCCGGACTTGCCTGCCCCGGCGCCGCGCGCAGGGCTGATACGCTTGCGAGGCGCCCTATTCCATGCTGGGCAGGGGCCAAGCTATGGGCTTAGGATAAGGCCCAAAGCCGTTTCCGGCAAGATCCGGCGCCGCGCGAAAGCGCGCCTGCCAGAGCGTCAGGGCCTGGCAGGCGGGCCGGTGCCGACAGGAGGGGCATGGGTCTGGGCGCAGGGCGGTGCGGAGCGTCAAAAGCCTTGACGAAGCTTGGAGCTTTTCTTTAAGTTTCTACGGTCGGCAGAGCCCTTCTGCCGGCAAAGCGGGGCGCAAGCCCCCCGGCTGGCGCGCCTGCGCGGCCGGAACGGCATTTTGCCATGAGAGAGAGGTTGCTCCTGTGAAAAAGTATCTTGCTGAGTTCTTCGGAACGTTCTGGCTCGTCCTCGGCGGCTGCGGCACGGCGCTCTTTGCCTGTGGCTTTCCGAACAACGGCGTCGGCTTCCTCGGCGTCTCCCTAGCCTTCGGCCTGACCGTCCTCACCGGCGCCTATGCCTTTGGCCACATTTCGGGCGGCCACTTCAATCCCGCCGTCTCCATCGGCCTCTGGGCCGGCGGCCGCTTCGAGGGCAAGGAGCTCGTACCCTACATCATCGCCCAGGTACTCGGCGGCATCGCGGCCGGCGGCGTGCTCTACGCCATCGCCACGGGCAATGCCGACTTCAGCCTGGCCGGCGGCTTTGCCAGCAACGGCTACGGCGAGCACTCTCCCGGCCACTACAGCGCCTTTGCCTGCTTCGTCTGCGAGGTGGTGCTCACCGGCATGTTCCTGGTGGTCATCCTCGGATCCACCGATGGCCGCGCGCCCGCAGGCTTCGCGCCCATCGCCATCGGCCTGTGCCTCACCCTCATCCACCTGGTCAGCATTCCCGTGACCAACACATCCGTCAATCCCGCGCGGTCTCTGGGCGTTGCCGTCTTCGCCGGCGGCTGGGCCCTCGAGCAGGTGTGGATGTTCTGGGTCGCGCCCATTCTGGGCGCCGTCCTCGGTGCCGTGGTCTACCGCGTTGTCGGCGCCAGGGACTAGCTGCAAGTCACATTTCCTCCGAGGGGAAAGCCGGGCATTGGGTCCGGTGCTGTTGGAGAGCCGGGCGCAAGCCCGGCTCTTTGCGTTCTGTGGCCGCGGCAGTCTTGCCGAGGCGGAATGCAGCGTCCAACAATGAGGGCCGCTCCTCTGGAGCCGCGAATCGGCCACTCGGCGACAAAGGCACGATGCAGGCGCCTTTGGCATCCTCGGCCACGACCGTCTTCCGTCTTTTCTTTGCGTTCGGCTTCGTCTCCGCAGCCGCCTTCGCCTCGGTCTGCGCGCCTGCCTCCTTCCCTGAAGCCGGTGCCTGAAATGCCTCAGCCGGCTTTTCCTCCGCGTGGCCGCAGGACGTTCCTGCGGCGTCTGCGCCTGCCGGTCCCCGCCAAGAAGACCGCCAATGCCGCTTAGGGCATCGTTCAGCAGCTGGTCACTGGCGCCCGCCAAGGCCTGCCGCTTGCTCGTTCTTGGCTTGCTTCCCATTCTGCTCCCTCTTCATCTCGGCAACGATCTCTGCTGCCAGCGCCCGTGCAAACGCTATCGATCCTCTCGGGCACGGCGCCCTGCGCGGCCGTGCTCCGCTGGATGCCGTTGACAACAGACCGTCCGGCAGGGGCGCACTCCCGGATTGCCACCTGTCGCCTGCCGCCTGCCGTGCCGGCTTGGGCGCAGGCTTTCCCCTGGCCCTGGAGCCCGTGAGCCGAAGCGGGCAGGGCTGGCGTCCCCGCCTTGCCTGTCCTTCGCCAAGGTGCGGAAGGCCCATTGCGCAACGCCCATGGGGTGCGCCTGGCTTTGTCTCGCAATCTGCCTGGCAGAGGATGCCGGCGGGAAGCTTCTTCCGGGATTGCCTGGCTTCGGCGCAGAGACAGCAAAAGGCCGCCGTCCCTTGCGGAACGGCGGCCGGAGATGCAGAGAGGAGAGGGATGCCTAGAACTCGTAAGCGAAGATGAGCTGGGCCTTCCAGCCGTCCTGCTTGTTGTAGCTCGTCCTGGTATTGGCCTTCTTCCAGGTGTCGCGGTCCATCATGTTGACGACGTAGCCGAGTTCAAAGTTGATGTTGAAGTTTTCATACATCTTGTAATTGTTGACCAAGTTGAACTCGAGCAGGTAGTCCCTGGTGGTCATGTAGATTTCGGACTCGTTGGCTGCCTCGCTGGCGCCCCAGTTGGACTCCCACATGTAGGACCTGCTGGCGTACTTGGCCATGCTCGGGCTGTTGGTGCCGCCCCAGAGGGCAACGCGGAAGGTGTGGGTGAGGTCTTCCAGGAAGCTCATGTCGCGGACCTGGAGGCCGACGCCCCAGGTGCCGGCGTAGCTCATGTTGCGGTCGTAGCCGGTGGGATCGGCCGCCCAGCCGTAGTTGCCGTCGCCCAGGAAGGAGGTGAAGTTGCCGCAGGGCGAGATGGAGGGCATGCGCTCGGAGCCGTTGCCGGGGTTGCCGTCGTCGCCGGAGGCGTACCAGCCGAAGATGCCGGGCGTGCCCCAGTCCATCTTGTATTCAACGAGGGCCTTGGCCAGCCAGCCTTCGCGGCGGGTGTTGAAGGACTTCGGGGAAGTGCCGTTGTACTTCAGGAGCGTGCCGTTGCCGAGGCTTTCAACAGAACCGTAGTTGAAGTCAAATTCAATGTTCAGCGGATCCCACAGGGTCAGCTTGACGGGCAGGCCGGCCCAGAAGGCGTTGGCATAGCCCCTGGAGGAGTGGCGCATGGCAAACGTGGGATTGCCATCGGCATCCGTAGCGTTGTTCTGCCGGGCCCAGCGATCGCTGCCGAAGTTGGAATGCATGTAGCCGAGGCGGTAGTTGTCGTCGTAGCGGATGGCGTTCTGGCCAACGATGCCGTAGGCAACCCAGGGAGTGACATCGACGCCGTCGAAGGTCAGCGGCAGGGCGAGGGCGAAGACATCGACGTTGTCAAGGAAATTGGTCTTGGCGATGGAGGAGCGGCGGAAGGCTTCGCCGTTCGTTGCGGGGTTGTAGTTGTCGTTGTAGGGGCGGGCCCAGACGAAGGTCAGGCCAACGTTTTCGTTGAACTTGTAGCTGGCGGTGATGCCGGCGCAGTCGTCGTCGAGGACGGCAGAGCCGCCGGCAAAGTTGGGCAGAACAATGCCCTGAATGCCCATGCGGACCTTAAGGTCGGTTTCCGGGGGCATCCAGTCGATGTAGGCGCGCTTCAGTTCGATGATCCTGCCGTCGGCGCCGAGGGCGCCGCCCTGATCGGCCTTGCCCCAGGTGGTGTCGCCGATTTCAAAGTACACCGTGCCGGAGAGGGCTTCGGAAGCCACGGCGTCCAACTTCAAGCGGATGCGCTGGCCGGCGGAGAAGGTGTCGTTGTTGGCAAGCTTCTGCCCGCCGCCACGGGAGACGAGGCTGCCCTGGGTGAGGCCGAAGCCCATGAGCCACTGGCCATTGGCCTTGAAATCTATAGCAGACGCTTCGCTGGCGCAGCTGATGGCGAGGCCGGCAGCCAGAGCGAGAGTCATAAGCTTCTTCATGATATATTCCCCCTTGAGAGAAGATCGTATTCGTAGGTTGGGTGCCTGTTCCCTGCAGGCAGCTTCACCCTACGCCTCGGGCCTGCACATGGCAAGGGAAAATGTCAAAATTTTTTTACCTGGTCTCGCAGGTTCCCTGCAGGCCCCCCTTCTGCGGGGCGGGCGCGTTCCGCGATCGGTCGCCAAGCGAGGCGAAACAGGCAGGGGCAAAGAATTTCGCGTTGAAAAACAGCACGCTGAGAGAATGTCTCAATGTCCTCAGGGCGCGTCAGGCTGACGCCGTCGGCGTGGCCATGCCACCGAGCGGGTCAAAAAAATTGAATGCGCCAGGGGGAAACGCCAGGCGCCCGGCAGGATTGTTTCCTGCCGGGCGCCGGAAAGTGTTTGGCTGCCTCGCTGGCTAGAGGTAGTCGGGATCCGCGGCGGCCCTGCCGTCGCAGGTCATGAGGCGGAAGTAGTCCACGACGTAGGGATCCACGGGAATGATGGGGAAGCGGGTTCCGCACCACGCGCAGCGTATGACGCCGGGCTGGGAGGGAGCGTTGATGTCCGTGGCCCTGTGGCAGTTGGGGCACTCGTATTCGAAGAGCAGGTGCATGCCGCAGGGGGGCACCGGCTCCTGTACTTTCTTGTCCATGGCCATTATTCCGTCCCGACGAGGCTTTCGCCGTTCATTTCCCTGGGAACGGGCATGCCCCAGAGGGTGAGTATGGTCACCGCCACGTCGGCGAGCTTGCCGTCTTTGACGGGTCCGCGATGCCGCTCGTCCACGAGGATGAAGGGCACCGGATTGGTGGTGTGGGCCGTGTGGGGCTTGCCGTCTTCGGCGAGCATCTTCTCGCAGTTGCCGTGATCGGCGATGATGATCATGCGCCCGCGGCGCTCGCGGACGGCCTTGACCATGCGGCCGACGCACTCGTCCACCGTCTCGCAGGCCTCGACGGCGGCCGGGATGATGCCGGTGTGGCCGACCATGTCGCCGTTGGCGAGGTTGCAGACCACGAGGTCGTACTCGTTCTTGGCCCAGTTCTCGAGGAACTTGTCGGTCACCTTTCTGGCGCTCATGGCGGGCGCTAGATCATAGGTGGGCACATCCCTCGGCGAGGGCACGAGGATGCGGTCCTCGTTGGGGAAGGGCTCCTCGACGCCGCCGTTGAAGAAATAGGTCACGTGGGCGTACTTCTCGGTCTCGGCCAGGCGCAGCTGGCGCAGGCCGGCCTTGGATACGGCCTCGCCGAGCACCATGGGAATGTCCTGCTCGGGGAAGGCCACGGGAATGGTGAAGCTGTCCTCGTAGGCGGTCATGGAGGCAGCGCCCGCCAGGCTGGGGAGGGCGCCGCGCTCGAAGCCGGCGAAGTCCTTGACCGTGAGGGCGGCCACGATCTCGCGCATGCGGTCGGCGCGGAAGTTGAAGAAGAAGACGCCGTCGCCGTCCCTGAGGCCGGCAGGGCAGGGGTTGACCCAGACGGGCTTGACGAACTCGTCCGTGACGCCTTCGGCGTAGGAGGCCGCGAGCGCCTTTCTGGCACCCTCGAGCCGCGGTCCCTCGCCGTGGACAAAGAGCCTGAAGGCCTGCTCCACCCTGTCCCAGCGCTTGTCGCGATCCATGGCGTAGAAGCGGCCGTAGAGGGCGGCGATCTCCACGCCGGGGAGGTCCTTGACGGCCTCCTCCAGCATTTCAAGGTAGTGCATGCCGCTGTCGGGCGGAGTGTCGCGGCCGTCGAGCAGGCAGTGCACGAGCACGGGCAGTCCGGCTTCGCTTGCCATGCGGCACAGGGCTACGAGATGGTTGATGTGGCTGTGCACGCCGCCGTCGGAGAGCAGGCCCATGAAGTGGAGCCTGCCTGAGGCAGCCCTGGTGTCGGCCATGAGCTTCACCAGCGCGGGGTTTTTCTGGAACTCGCCCTGCTCGAGGGCGACGTCGATGCGGGTCATGTCCTGATAGACGATGCGTCCCGCGCCGATATTGAGGTGCCCCACTTCGGAGTTGCCCATGTAGCCCTTGGGCAGACCCACGGATCGTCCGGAGGCCGCCAGCTTGGCATGGGGGCAGGTCGCGAAGAGTTCGTCCAGATTGGGGGTATTGGCGACGCTCGTGGCGTTGCCGGGACCGTCGGGGGCGATGCCCCAGCCATCCATGATCAGGAGCAGCGTCGGTGTCGTCTTCATTGTTGCTTTTCCTCCTTGGCACCGGCAGTGGAGGCCATGGCCTGCAGCTCCTCCCTGGAGGCAGGCACCTTCCACAGCGACTCGAGCCTGTAGAGCTCGCGGGTTTCCTTCTGGAAGATGTTCACGACGACGTCGTTGCAGTCGACGAGCACCCACTGGCCGTTGGTGTAGCCGTCCACGCGCAGGTATTCGTAGCGCTTTTCATGGCACAGCGCCATGACGCCGTCGGCTAGGCTCTGGGCATGGCGGGCGGAGGATGCCGTGGCAACGACGAGGGTTTCGGTGAAGGCGCCCCGTCCGGCGAGGTCGATGACCTCCACGGCCTGGGCCTTGTGGTCCTGCAGCCATGCGGACATGTCGGCTGCCTTTTCCAGGGCAGGGAGATCGGAGTAGACTTTTTTCTTGGGAGTGAGGTCGGTTTCCATGGGCTTCACTTGGCAAAAGCGGCTAAGAGGTTGAAAACAGATGCTTTGCGTGTCAGGGCAATCCCTTGTTTTTCTTGACGTTCCTGGCAAAAGATGCAAAAAGCGAACCCTATTCCTATTCTATTCGGGAATGAGGATCAAGGAGACCCCATGCTGTACGACATCAAAAACGAGTCTATGCCCCGCGAGGAGCTGAAAGCCCTTCAGCTCAAGCGCCTCCAGGACGTCTGTCGTCGCGTCTACGCGACCGTGCCCTTCTACCGCAAGCGCTTCGACGAAGCCGGCATCAAGCCGGCCGACGTCAGGAGCCTCGAGGACCTGAAGCGTCTGCCCTTCACGGTCAAGCAGGATCTGCGCAGCAACTACCCCTTCGGCACCTTCGCCGTGCCCCGAGACAACATTGCCCGCATCCATGCCTCCAGCGGCACCACCGGCCAGGCCGTCGTCGTTGGCTACACCCAGTACGATCTCGACGTGTGGGCCCAGCTCATGTCCCGCTGCCTCGTGGCCAGCGGCGTGAAGCCCCAGGATGTCGTGCACGTGGCCTACGGCTACGGCCTCTTCACTGGCGGCCTCGGCGTCCACGACGGCGCCACGAAGCTCGGCTGCATGGTCGTGCCCGCCTCCGGCGGCTCGACCCGCCGCCAGGTCGGCCTCATCCGCGACCTTGGCGCCACAGTCCTCGCCTGCACCCCCTCCTACGCCATGCACCTGTGGGAAGTGGCCATGGAGAACGGCATCAACTTCCGCGACCTGCCTCTGCGCGTCGGCGTCTTCGGCGGCGAGCCCTGGACCGACGCCATGCGCCAGACCATCGAGGACAAGATGGGCATCGATGCCCACAACATCTACGGCCTCTCCGAAATCATGGGCCCCGGCTGCGCCATCGACTGCTCAGAGCACGACGGCCTCCACGTCTGGGAAGACCATTTCCTCTGCGAGATCATCGATCCCCAGACCGGCGAGCAGCTGCCCGAGGGCGAGCAGGGCGAGCTCGTCATCACCAACCTCACCAAGCAGGGCTCTCCGCTTATTCGCTACCGCACCCGCGACCTCACCACCATGGTGACCGAGCCCTGTCGCTGCGGACGCACCCACGCCCGCATCAGCCGCTTCGCCGGCCGCTCGGACGACATGCTCATCATCCGCGGCGTGAACGTCTTCCCGCAGCAGATCGAAGAGCTGCTCATGAAGGCCAGCGGCCTGACGCCCAACTACCTGATCGTCGTGGACCGCCAGGGTTCCCTCGACACCATGGAAGTCCAGGTCGAGGTCACCGACCAGCTCTTCCACGACCAGATATCCAGGCTGCAGGTCCTCGAAAGGGGCCTGCAGAAGCAGATCAAGGACATCTTCGGCGTCACCACCAAGGTTCGCCTCATGGAGCCCCACTCCATTGAGCGCTCCGTCGGCAAGGCTACGCGCGTCATCGACAAGCGCCCGAAGTAGCGGAGAAAAAGGGTGCAGGCAAAAAAAATCATTTTTTTGCTTGACGGAACCCAGGGGCGCGAGTAAAGTGCCTCTTCGTTGAGCGGGAGTAACTCAGTGGTAGAGTGCAACCTTGCCAAGGTTGAAGTCGCGGGTTCAAATCCCGTCTCCCGCTCCAACACAACCGGCGGAATAGCCAAGTGGTAAGGCAGAGGTCTGCAAAACCTCTATGCTCCAGTTCAAATCTGGATTCCGCCTCCATACGGATTTCAAGAGCGTAGCCGCTTGCGATACAAGCGGGAGTAACTCAGTGGTAGAGTGCAACCTTGCCAAGGTTGAAGTCGCGGGTTCAAATCCCGTCTCCCGCTCCATAAATTCAGAGCCTTTCTGCGCGGGAATAACTCAGCGGTAGAGTGCTAGCTTCCCAAGCTGGAGGCCGCGGGTTCAAATCCCGTTTCCCGCTCCACATTTTAAGGGCCTGCGCCTTGCGCAGGCCCTTAAATTTTATTCAGCGTGTCCGGTCCTGGAGCCGGTGCAGAGGAACCCTGCCCATGCAGCCCGCCTTCTCTTCAAGGCTCGCTTTGCGTGCCGTCCGCGTCTTGCTCCCGGCGCTTGTCTGCTTCCACCTTGTCCTTCCCTGGACGGCGGCGCTTGCCGAAGCATCGCCCCATGGCCATCCGGTGCAGGCCGATTCCCAGCGCGACGATCCCGCGCATGCCGACCTTGCCCATGGCGATCCTGCCCATGCCGGCCCTGGCCACGGCGACCCGGCGCTGCACGACCGCGAGGCAACGCGGGAGGAGAGGGAGCGTGCCGTGCAGGATGCGCTTGACCTTGCCAGAGAACACGTCCCGCACGTGACGGCTCCGCCCACCCTCCAGGAATGGCTGGCTGGCGCGCGCTATCCTGCCGACCCGCAGGGCATGCGGCTGTCGAAGCTGACGGATCAGGAGAAGGCCATGCTCGTCCACGGCATCATGGGGAGCATGGAGATTGCCCGCCCCCTGCCCCCGGACGCGCAGAAGCCCTTCCAGGAGGCTTTGAAGCGGCACGCCGCCACGCCCCTGCGCGACGACATGATGGTGGGCAGCCGCCGCTGGGGCGAACTGAAGCGCTTCCTCGCCGGCAAGAAGAGCACGGAGCTGCTCTTTCTCGTGAACGCCCTCTGGAACCAGTTCCGCTTCGCCGAAGATCCCCAGACCTGGGGGGAGAGCGAGTACTGGGCCGTCCCCGCCGAGTTCGCCTGCCGGGCGCAGGGCGACTGCGACGACTATGTCATGGCCAAGTACCTGACCCTGCGGGAGCTGGGCTTTCCCGTGGATCACATGCGCCTCGTGGTGGGCAAGCTGACGCGCAGGGCGACGGCGCCGAAGGAGTTCCACGTCGTCCTGCGCTGCCAGACGGAGAAGGGCCCCTTCATTCTCGAGAACAACAGGAAGGTCCTGCAGGACGAGCGCACCTCCCTTAAGCGCTTTCGGCCCGTCTACTCCTTCAACGAGAAGACGGAATGGCTCAACTTTGCCTGGGAGTAGCCAGCCTGCGCCTTCTCCGCGCCCAGCGCCAGAAGGCTCTGCCCGTCTTTGCACGGCAAGGTGTCAAAAAGGGCTTGAAAAGCTAGGCACAGAGCCATTCTCAGTCTGCCTCAGTTTTGGAAAAGGTGTAGTCAGCACTTCTTCGGCAACGCAGGCCGGCAGACTGGAGAAGCGGATGTTGGGCTATATTCGTTATTCTTGATATAAATATATTCGGATATCTTTATATAGTAATATAAAGTTTTTGTACAGTTTTTTGTGTGATTACAGTCTGTTACTTGCAGGATGGCGATGTCGAGGGGGCCTGGAACCAGAGCAAACCAGACTGGGCCAGACCGTGTCAGGCTGGGAGGAGACGGAATGACTCAACCTGGCCTGGGTGCGGCCAGGCTGCGCTTTCTCCGCGCCTTGAGCCAAAAAAGGGTGGGCTGACCCCCTCTTCTAGTGGCAGCCGTCCATGCCGAGCCCCTTCAGGGCTCAGGTCTGAGCTTGAGTGCACAGGCAGAGGAGGGCGCTCTCTCCCAAGCCGCGAGGCTTGCGCCACGCCCTTGAAAACGCTATTCAAAATTGTCAGGACAACACGTCCTTCATCACCCAAGCGGAGGTTTACCGTGAAAAAACTTCTCCTTCTTGCCCTCGCGCTGCTCCTTGCCTTCCCCTGCGGCAATGCCCTTGCCGACGCGCAGGACAACCGGCGGCAGGATATGAAGCAGGCTATGGCATCCATGCCCAACAACCGCATTGAGCAGCTGACGGGCGAAGCCTGGCTCAATTCGGAAGAGGACGCCAAGATTGCCGTGCTCTTCGGCGTGGAGCTGGCCATCGACATCGAGCGCGCCATCGACGCCAGCATGCAGAAGGATGCCCAGAAGGCCGGCAAAAGGACCAAGGCCCGCGCGACCACCCTCTCTCCCTTCGAGAAGGGCTGGCACGCGGCTTTCAGCGGCGTTGCCCTCAGCGACATCGCCAAGCAGATCGACAGCTGGTACGCCGAGCATCCCGATCAGAAGAATCGCCTCGTCATGGACGTGATCTGGTTCGATCTCGTTCGGCCCAAGCTTGGCAAGTAGCCTCCTTGCCTAGCGCCTCTTCGAACGCTTCGAAACTTCATTGTGCCACTTTGCCCCTCGGGGGCAGGCTAGGCACCAAACGGGAAAAACTATGAAAAAGTTTGCAATCGTTGCCATTCTGGCCGCTCTTCTCTCCACCAGCGTTGGCTGCTCCAGCAACACGGCCAAGGGCGCCGGCATCGGCGCACTGGCCGGCGGCGCGACGGGCCTCGGCATTGCCGCCATCTCCGGCGGCTATCTCGGCTGGGGTGCCCTGGCCGGCGCCGGTGCGGGCGCGCTTGTCGGCGGCATCGTCGGCAATGCCCAGGACCACAAGCAAAAAGATCACTAGTTCTCGGCACGCCTCTTGCATATGACTCGTCAGCCAGGCGGCCTGCCCACAAGGCAGCCTGCCTCTACTCCTGACGACAGAGCGCGCGTCTCTGGGCCACCGCTCGAGGGATGCGCCACGAGAGGCTTAGCATGAAGCAGTTCGCCATTCCTTTCCTCGCCGTTCTGCTCGCCTGCGCCTGCGGGTGCACGCCTACCCAGCGCGGCGCCGTTGCGGGCGCGGCTATCGGTGCCGCCGGCGGCGCGGCCACCTCGGCCATAGCCGGCGGCGATGCCGTGACCGGCGCGCTCGTTGGCGGCGCCATCGGCACGGCTGGCGGCGCCATTGTGGGCGCCCAGCACGAGAACGACGAATACAACGACTACTACTACGACCGCCGCCGTCGCTGCGACTACTATGACTAGCCGGGGCTTTCCCCGGCAGGCGGCGATGCCGCGACACAACAAGAATCCGGGCTTCCTTCGGGGAGTCCGGATTCTTTTTTGACGCCAGCCCCGGCTGGCAGGCGAACGGTGGGGGCTAGCGCTTGCAGGCGCCTTCCTGAAGCTCGCGGGAATGCGCTTCAGGCCATTCGTGCCAGGGGCTCTTGCGGCGGGGGCAAGGCGACGAACAGGCTAACACCCCGCTTCTCGCTGAACCGCAGGACGGCTGAGAGACATGCGGCCGCGGAGCACGCCCTGCACAGCCAGCAGCCATCCTTGCGCTGGCGGCTGACAAGGCGGTGAAGCAGGCCTTCCGCGCCATTGCCGCTGGCAAGGTCTCGGGCGGGGCGGGAAAAGCAAGAATCCGGCTCTCCTCACGGAAAGTCCGGATTCTTGGGGGACTGGCCCCAGGTTCGGGGCTGGCCAGAATTTGCACAACGGCCTGGCCGCCCTGTCCAATTTCTGGACGGCCGGGCGAAGCTTGGCAGCTGCCGCAGGGGCTACTTGGCGGGCGCTTCCTTGAGGGTGCCGAGGATCTGCTTCATGCCGTCGCCATCGTTGCCGGCCATGGTGACGGACAGGAACCTGCCCTCCTTCTCGTCGACGATGACAACGACGGCAATGCGGGTGCCGTCCTCTTCGCCCTTGAGCAGCCAGCTGCCGTCCTGGTTCTTTTCGCATTCGTAGCCAAGGGTTTTCGCCAGCGTGTCGGCGATTTCCTGGCCGGACCTGCCGTTGGTGGGCAGGACATCGACCTGGAAGCTGGTGTTGCCGTCGTCCTTCGTCAGCTGCACGCCAAGCTCCTTGGCCGTGGCTGTCCAGCCCGCAGGGACGTCGAGGGTGAAGCGGGCGTTGTCGGGGCCGAACTCCTGCACGGCTGCAGAGGCGGGCGCGGAGAAGGCGAGGGCGGCCGCGAGGGCCAGAGAGGCTGAGAGCGCTTTCATGGGGTACTCCTTTGAGATGCTGTCATGTGGGGCAAGCCACGGGCTGTGCCCGCTGCCGCTGGGAGGCAGTATGCAGTATATGTGCCAGGGAAAAAAGGCCGGCGTCAGGGACTGCCTTCCGCAAGCATGGCCTTGACGCCGTCAAAGGCGAGATCGAAGCGGGCGAGGTACTTGCGCAGGCGGTCGGCGTCGTTGGCCTTGGCCTTGGCGAGCCTCGAACTGGCAAAGAGCGTCCGTCCCGCCTCGGAGAGCGATTTCGCCTGCCGGCAGGTGCGCAGGACCATCGCCAGCTGGGGCTGGTCGAAGAGGTCGAGCGCCTGCAGGGCATCCCTGCCCAGGACGGCTTCGAGCAGGGCGCGGTCTTCAGCCAGCCTGCCGTTCTCCCCTGCCGTTCCGGGTGAACCGCAGCCGCAGGCGCCGCCAAGCCGGCGCCAGCTTTCGGCAAGCCTCGCCCACTCTTCGCGGACAAGCCCCGCGTCCACCCGGCCGTCGCCGGCCAGCACCCCTAGGCGCAGGACGCTGGCTGAGAGATCCCGGAAGCTGCCCCGCCACAGGGCGTCCGGCCCTGTGGCAAGGGCGAGGAAGAGTTCGCGCGCCTCCCTGTTGAAGCGGATGCGCCGGCCGAGCTTTTCCGAGGCCTGCTCGAGTTCGTAGTCGAGGTTGGGCTCGATGTCTTCGGGCCGCTCGGCAAGGCCCGGCAGGCGGAAGGTCCACAGATTGATGCGGGCGAGCAGGTCCTCGCGGAAAAGCCCCAGCGCAGCCTGCCGCTCCAGGTCGCGGTTGGTGCCGCAGATGAGCTGGAAGGCGCTCTCGCTCTCGCTGTCGGCGCCCAGGGCGTAGAAGCGCCCTTCTTCCACGGCGCGCAGCAGCATGGCCTGCTCGTCCAGCCCGAGCTCGCCAATTTCATCGAGGAAGAGCACGCCGCCGTCGGCCTGGCGCAGGAGGCCTGCCCGCTCTTCGGCAGCGCCCGTAAAGGCCCCCTTGCGGTGCCCGAAGAGGGCGGACATGGCCGCATCCCCCCGAAGCGTTGCGCAGTTGACAGCCACGAAGTCCCCCTGCACCACGCGACGCTCGCGGCGCAGGTCGTAGACGAGCCTGGCCAGCCTTGACTTGCCGGCGCCCGTGGGGCCGGTGAGCAGGATGGGGCCTGAGGCCTGGGCTGCCACGCGCTCAAGGCGCGATATCATGGCGTTGAAGGCCTTGTTTTTCGTCTCGATGCCGGCCTTGAGGAAGCTGGCGCCGGCGCTGGCCTTGCGCTGGAAGCGCTCCGCGATGCGGTCGTAGCGCGAGAGGTCGAGGTCGATGACGCTGCAGATGCCCACGGGATCCGTGCTCTTGGGCTTGACGCCCGTCTGCAGGAGCCTGGCCGGAAAGTGCCGGGATTCGGTGAGCAGGAAGAGGCAGATCTGCAGGACGTGGGTGCCCGTGCTGATGTGGACGAGGTAGTCCTCGGCATCCGTGTCGAAGGGATAGCTTTCGGCGAAGTCGTAGAGGCTGGCGTAGACCTCCTCGAAGTCCCAGGGATCGGCCAGATCGAGGATGTGCCGGCGCACGTCGGTCTCGGGCGATGCCTGCTGGATGTCCTTGGCCACGAGTTCCGCCAGGCGCTCGAAGGCCGAGCCGTGGATCAGCTCGAAGCGGTCCACGACGAGATCCGGCTGCTGGCAGGCAGCCACCGACGGCCGCCACCTGTCCCAGCGTCCAGGCCCGAAGCCTCCGTGCTGGTCCAGCTGGGTGCCGAGCAGGCCGATGACGACAGTGGTGCGGTGCATGCTGTATCCAAATTTATAAAGTTTATCTGTCAAGATAGATATCTGCTGGCGCAGGAGACAGCAACAAAAATTACTTGTCGCGAAATCAACAGGTTGCCTAGTGAGGCGAGTTTGGCACAGAACATGCTATGCTGAAAGCGTCACCGAAAACAACGTAAACGCCGGGATGCCCCAGCCGGGGCAGGGACGCCGGCAAGGAGAAGCGGCATGTCGCAGCAGGAACGCATTGTCATTGACGGCGCCATGGGGGAGGGCGGAGGCCAGGTGCTCAGGGCATCGCTGGCCCTGTCCATGGCTCTGGGCAGGCCCTTTTGCATGGAGCATATCCGTGCCAAGCGAGACAAGCCTGGGCTCAAGCGCCAGCATCTCGCCTGCGTGAAGGCCTGCGCCCAGATCTGCCAGGCCAAGGTCGAAGGCGACGAGCTCAGCTCCATGCGCCTGCGCTTTGCCCCCGGCCCCGTGCAGCCAGGCTGCTGGCATTTTGCCGTCGGCACGGGGGGAAGCGCCATGCTGGTGCTCCAGGCCGTCCTTCCCCCCCTGCTGTTTGCCGGCAAGCCCTCGACGGTTGCCGTGGAGGGAGGAACCCACGTGCCCTGGGCACCGCCCTTCGAATTCATGGCCGAAACGCTCTTTCCCTGGCTTGGACGCATGGGAGCAAGCTGCCGGGCGAAGCTTGTCCGGGCCGGCTACATGCACAGCGGCGGGGGGCGCGTCGAGGTGGCAGTCGAGCCCGGCCAGCCGGGTCAGCCTTTCGAGGCCCTGCCTTTTGGCAGCTTCGAGGGTGCCTCGGCCTGCATCTACGGACACGGTCTGCCCGAGGGCGTGCTCAGCCGCGAAATCGGCACGCTGCTTGCCAAGGGGGAGGCGCTGGGACTTGCCAGAGAGCGCATCCGCCTGAACACGGGCCCCTGCGGGGAGGAGGGGCTCGTGCCCGACGGCGCCGGCAACATGGTCATGGTGACCCTTGCCCATGGCGGACGGCGCACCGTTGCCGCCGAATGCGGCTGGCGGGGGCGCAGCGCCGAGGCCGTCGCTGGCCATGCCTGCGCGCGGGCCCTTGCCTACCTGCGCTCCATGGCGGATGCCGAAGCCTGCCTTGCTGACCAGATCCTTGTCCCTCTGGCCCTTGCCGGCGGGGGGACATTCACGGCCGAGCGCCTCACAAGCCATGCCGCCACCTGCCTCAAGGTGCTGGAGCGCTTCACCGGCCGCAGGGCCCGCATCGAGAAGACCGCCAGAGGCGCCGCTGTCAGCGTGCCTCCGGCAGAAGCGGAGTAGTCCAATGATCACAGCCAAGGAAATGAACGCCTTCGGGATTCCGCGCGATCCCGTCCTCATGCCGCTGGCCATGCGGCTTGCCAACACGGCCCTGGCCCGGGGCGCAGACCCTGGCCGCATGCGGGAAGAGCTGGCGCTCGTCTGCGCCAGGCCCGCAGCCCTGCGCGAACACCCCGTGCTGGGCGAGCTGGCGGCCGCGCTCGAGGCGAGGCTGCCCGATGGCGGACGCTTCGTGCCGAGAGCGGAGCCGGCCCCCTGGATCAGCTTTGGCGGCCCGGACATCGAGGCTGGCGCCATTGCCCAGATGGAGGCTGCAAGCGCCTTGCCCTGCGCCGTCAGGGGCGCTCTCATGCCGGATGCCCACGCCGGCTACGGCCTGCCCATAGGCGGCGTGCTCGCCGTGGAAGGGGCCGTCATCCCCTACGCCGTGGGCGTGGACATCGCCTGCCGCATGCGCCTCACGGTGCTCGACATGCCGGCCGGGGCGCTGGACGATGCCAGAAGGGACGCCTTGAGGGACGCCCTGGAGCGCGAGACGCGCTTCGGCCTGGGCGCCTGCTTCGAGAAGGGCGAGCGCCGGGAGCACGCCGTCATGGACGAGGACTGGGACGTCTGCAGCGAGGCAGGGGTGTCCAGGGACAAGGCCTGGCAGCAGCTTGGCACCAGCGGCGGGGGCAACCACTTCGCCGAGTTCGGCGAGCTCCATCTGGCGCGGCCGGCCCTGCTTGGCGGACGGGAAGTGCCGGCAGGCGTGCATCTGGCCCTCCTGAGCCACTCCGGCAGCCGGGGTTCGGGCGAGGACGTGGCCAGCTTCTACAGCAGGCGGGCCATGGCGCTGCGTCCGGATCTTCCCAAGGAAATGCGTCATCTTGCCTGGCTCGACCTCGAAAGCGGGCTCGGCCGGCAGTACTGGGCCTGCATGGAGCTCATGGGCCGCTACGCCTCCGCCAGCCACGAGCTCATCCACAGACATGTCCTGGCACGGCTCGGCGCCGAAGCGCTGGCCTGCGTGGAAAACCACCACAACTTCGCCTGGATGGAGGAGCACGGCGGGAAGCGCCTGGTCGTCCACCGCAAGGGCGCCACGCCCGCAGGTCCCGGCGTCCAGGGCATCGTTCCCGGCTCCATGGCCAGCCCCGGCTTCGTTGTCCAGGGCCTGGGCTGCGAGGACGCCCTTGCCTCCTGCTCCCACGGCGCGGGCCGGCGCATGAGCCGGGCCGAGGCCTTCAGAACCCTCTCCAGGGAGAAGCTGGCGGAACTCCTGGCAGAAAGGCGCGTCGAGCTTGTCTCCGGCTCCCTCGACGAGAGTCCTGAGGCCTACAAGGACATTGCCGGGGTCATGGCCGGCCAGGCCAGGCTGGTGGACATCCTCGCCCGCTTCGAGCCCCGCCTTGTGAAGATGGCGCCTGAGCGGAAGACCCGGGGCGTTGGCAGGAAGCGCAAGGCCGGGAAGGCGGGGCAGGCCGGGTCGCGCGAGTAGGCATGGCTGCCTTCGGCACGGCGCTTGCATGGACGATGCCAGGGGCGCGGGGTTTGCCTGCTCCCCCGCCGGCGTGCTACTGGAAAGGCGTCGGCGTCTCGCCGCAAGCCGCGCATCAAGCCGCGCATCAAGGAGGGCTTTCCTATGCTGAAGCGTACTGCGTCGCTCTTCTTCTGCATCCTGCTGGCAGCGCCCGCAGGCCCTGTCCTGGCCGACGAGTTCGATGCCATCATCTCGGAGCCCCCGAAGCCGGAAACGGAACCGGAGGTGCCCTTCTTCGGCGACCAGGTGATCGTCGAGGAGGAGAAGCCCGAGCCCAAGCCGAAGTCCGAACGCAGGCCCGTGGCGGAAAAGCCGAAGCCCGAGCGCAGGCCTGTGGCCGAGGCCAAGCCGAGGCGGCAGTCCAACCGCCTCGAGATTCCGGCTGACGCGGCCAGGCGCAACGACCTCTCCTTCCTCAAGGGCTGCTGGTACTTCGAGCGCCAGGCTCTGCGCGCCGACGCGCCCGGCGCCCCCTTTCTCGGCATGATTCAGGACCGCTTCTGCTTCAACGCCCACGGCCAGGGCACCTTCACCCAGCGCTACCTCGATTCGGGGCGCGAGTACTCGAGTCCGGCCAGGGCGAGCTTTTCCGGCGGCAGGCTCGTGCTCCACCATCCCGCCTTCCGCAACATGCACGGCCGCCGCCTCTCAGGCACCTTTACCTGCAACGGCCAAGATGCGGGCACGGTCTGCCGGACCTATACGCCCGACAGCCGCTACCTCTCCCACCACGGCTCAGTGCGCATCTCACGAAGGCCGTAGAGCGAAGCGCCGGTCGCGGCGCGCCTCTTGAGAAGCTCGCAGCGACAGGATGGATAGAGCTCACCATCTGGATCTGAAAAGTAAAAGTGACGCTTTTATCGAGGAGAACTCGAGATGATAAAACAATGCATATATGCAGTATTTATAGTTGTCTTGTTTGCCGGATCAGCGTGTGCAGATATTTGGCAATCACTTGAGGAAGGCGACGTGAAAGCTGTACGGGATGAATTAGCCAAAGGCATTGACGTCAATAGCCAAGCCACGGATGGCAGAACGTTGCTTATTCACGCCCTCTATAGCGACCAGGTGGATGTTGCCAAGATGCTCATTGCTCAGGGTGCTGATGTGAAAAAAGCCGTGGAGCGGACATCATGCAAGGGCAGACGGCGCTGCACTGGGCAAGAGATGCGGAACTCGTCAAAATGCTTCTTGCGCGCGGAGCAAATGTCAATGCCAAAGATGCTGACGGCAACACGCCGTTGCATGTAGCGGCCGTCAAAGCGCCTCGAGACGTGGTAGAGCTCCTTGTTGCCCATGGTGCCGATCGCAATGCCAAAAACGACAGGGACAGGACGCCTATGCACTGCGCTGCGATTGCAGGCCAGAAAGATGCCGTTGAGCTGCTGATCACGGACAGCAATCTGAGCGCCCATGACAACAGCGGCGCAACGCCACTACATGATGCATTGGAGAATGAGCATGTTGCAGTGGCAAAGTTGTTGATAGAGAAGGGCGCGGATGTCAATGCCAAAGATAAATATGACATACCACCACTGCACATAGCATTGGAAAAATGTCTTGTCGATATTGCTAAATTGCTTATCGATAAAGGGGCAGATATAAACGCTAAATGCAAGCACGATAGAACGCCGTTGCATTTTGCAGCGTACAATGGTCTCAAAGATATGGTTGAGCTACTTCTTGCTAAAGGTGCAGACACCACTGTGCGAACTACAGACGGAGACTGCTATAACTGTACGCCACTTGATTGGGCTAAAGTGCAGAACAAAACAGAAATCGTCGAGATTTTGCGATCCAAGTAGATAATCGTCCCTTAAAAAATGGCTTTTTTGAGGAGAAAGAGGGCTTATTTTCCGGATGGAAAAAATTCTATCTGCATACCTTGTCCTCATGCTGTCGGGTATATTGCAGGGTCACGGAAGCAAGCCTGCACCCCGCCTTGGGGGAAACTCTGCAAAAAGATCGCTGCAAAAGATCGCTGCGAGGTGCCGAGCGTGCGCAGGCGAGAAGGTATCTGTCGCCTTTGCTCAGGTACTGTGCTGATCCCGCCAGCGTGATCCCGCCAGAGGGAGGGCTGTCCCTGGCATGTCCGCTGTCCCAGACGGCGTTTGGCAAGGGGGCCAGCCTGCCTGCGGGCGGAGCGGGCGCTCCGGAGGGAGCTATGGCGTCGCGCCAGTGGGACACGTTGACAGGGGCTGGAGCACGGGACAGGAAGCCCTTATTTCAAGATGCTGACGCCTCGTGCGAACATGGCGCCGCTGAGGTTGTGCCAGACGCTGAAGATCGCTCCCGGCACGGCGGCCATGGGGTAGGCCGCAAAGTGGGCAGCCGCCAGGCCGCTGGCCAGGCCTGAGTTCTGCATGCCCACCTCGACGGCAACGGCGATGCGCTTTTCGCGGGAAAGCCCCAGCAGGGAGGCGGCCGTCCAGCCGAGGCCAAGGCCTGCGAGATTGTGCAGCACGACCACGGCAAGCACCAGCCAGCCCGTGGCCAGCAGGGTTGCGGCGTTGGCAGCCACGACGATGGCGACGATGACGGCTATGGCCAGCGTTGAGACGGCGGGCATGGCCTTGGCCGCCTTGGCCGTGGCCCTGGGCCAGAGGCGCTTGGCTGCAAGCCCTGCGGCAATGGGCAGGATGACTATCCAGAGTATGCTCAGGAACATGCCCGCCACGGGGATGTCGATGGTCTTGCCCGCCACGAGCAGGGTCAGCAGGGGCGTTGCCAGCGGGGCGGCCAGTGTGGAGGCGCCCGTCATGGCGACGGAGAGGGCCAGATCGCCCTTGGCAAGGTAGGCGATGACGTTGGAGGCCGTGCCGCCGGGGCAGCAGCCGACCAGAGCCACGCCGAGGGCCAGGGCGTCGTCGAGCTGAAAGGCCTTGGCCAGGAGCCATGCCAGGCCCGGCATGACCGTGAACTGGGCAAGGAGGCCGATGGCGATGTCCCTGGGGCGCTGGAGCACGGTCTTGAAGTCCCTGAGGGTGAGCGTCATGCCCATGCCGAACATGACGACCCCGAGAAGCCAGGCTATGGATTGCGGGGGGAGCAGGCTGCAGGCATCGGGAAAGGCGAGCGCCAGGCCGGCGCAGGCCAGGACGAGCAGGGGCATGTGGTTGGAGATGCAGGTGCACAGGCGAATCATG
>Ga0310694_10001644_pt1 | contig 24740 bp, 22 predicted proteins | sample 174DNAGHGhighgp2_FD_203884 | JGI IMG/M metagenome (GOLD analysis project Ga0310694, IMG submission 203884) | Sheep rumen microbial communities from Palmerston North, Manawatu-Wanganui, New Zealand - 1742 DNA GHGhigh gp2 (v2) (version 2) | ecosystem: Host-associated > Mammals > Digestive system...
AAGTAGGTAAGTTTATCCGTAAATATAGTATTGACGAACTGCCACAGTTGTTCAATATTCTGAAGGGCGACATGTCCATCGTAGGCAATCGCCCGCTACCTCTGTATGAGGCAGAGAAACTCACCGTAGATTCCAGCATCGATCGTTTCATGGCTCCTGCAGGACTCACTGGCCTTTGGCAGGTTGAAGAGCGTGGAAAAGGCGGCATGATGTCAGCCGAAGAACGCAAGCAACTGGATATCACCTACGGACAGACCTACAATTTTGCGTTAGACATGAAGATTATCTTCCGTACGCTGACTGCATTCATCCAGAAAGAAAACGTTTAAAGAACCATATAGACCATTATTAATATGAACAAATTAAAAAGACTGCTATTCTTAGTTGTAGCGTCAGGAATCGGCTCAACAGCTTTCGCCCAATTCGACGAGAGCGGTATTGCTGCCGGCTTCTTTGATTCCAGTAAGGATAAGGACATCAATTTCTCCGAGTTCCATCTGCCCCCGTTGTCTATTCTCTTTGAAAATGCCAAATCCACCCCACAGATTATGACACTGGAGAAAGCACGTGAAATTGCCCAGGCTGAAGTCGCCAAGCAGAGACGTCACATTTTTTCATATTTGACAGCACATGCAAGCTATAGTTGGGGTAAAGGTGATATGTGGGGTAACAACTCTACCTCGTATAATCACATGCTATACCAATATCAAGGAACAGAACAATCTTATTGGAATTTAGGTGTCAATTTGGCTTTACCTTTTGAAGACATTCTAGACTTGACGGCAGGTGTTAAACGTAAGAAAATGGAAGTTGATCAGGCTGTATTAGCTAAAGATATTGCATTCGATCAATTAAAACTCCAAATTGCTTCATTATATGTCAAGATTACGAACAACCTTGTAACATTAAAAACTTTGGGTGAGGCTGCAGCCGCATATCAAGGTGCAGGTGCTTTGAATCGTGAAGACTTTGAGAATGGCAACATGAACATCGAAGAATACGCCTATACGAAATTACATGAAAGTGGTCAGGTCACGAGTTATCAAGCATTACAAACGACCATAACTACCGACATTTTGACTTTAGAAATTATAACACATACACCTATCATTACAAACTCTACAACTGAGATTACTCTTGACAAGAGTATTCACAAGTCTGAAAAAGAAATTGCCAAAGAAAATAAGGCTGTTGAAAAGCGTATTAAGAAAGCTGTAGAAGAGGACGAAAAGAGAACAAAAGCTTTAGAAAAGGCTGAAAGAAAGGCAGAAAAAGCAGCAGCTAAAGCTGCCAAAAAGCAGAAATAAAAACAATAAAAGATAAAACAGTTATGGATTTATTCAGATATATCGTTAGGTTCTTATACAAGATTCGTTGGTATTTAGTTATTTTACCATTGATAGCTTTAGTCGTGGCATGGTTCATGACCCGCAACATGGAGCGCATCTACGATGCGAACACCACAATCTATACTGGTATGATTACTGGTTATAACATTGAAGGTGGTATTGGATCTGCCGGTGGTCAGTCACAAACCAATATGACCAACTTGATGTTGTTGATTACAACCGACGTGACAATCCATGAAGTATCTCTTCGTTTGTTTGCGCGTTGTATGATGTATGGAAATATGAATAAGGACAACAACTATATTTCTGCAGAACATTTCCGCCAACTCAACAATAGTGTACCTGCAGATGTAAAGGCCCTGATTAACCATAATAGTGAAAATGCAACATATGCAAATTTAAAAGCATACGAGCGCCCGTCGCAAGACAATTATATTTTTGGAATATTGAACTACAACCAATGGTTTGGCATTAATAGTATTACTAGTAGATTAAAAGTTGTTCAACTCAATAGAAGTGACATCATTGACATCGGTTATTCTGCAAACGACGCAGGCATTACTTATAACACATTGGACATTCTAAATGAGGTCTTTGCGCGCCAATATGCCCAGCTTCGCTACGGTGAGACTAATAATGTCATCAAGTTCTTTGAACGCGAGGTGGCTCGACTATACCGTATTCTGACAGGTGCCGAAGATGATCTGATTCGCTATAACGTTGAGAAACGAATTATTAATTATGGTGAACAGACTAAGGCATTAACAAATCTTGATGCACAACAACAGACATCTGATAATACTTTGTTAAAAAATCAAACGACTACACGAGCACTAATGGATTACTTAGAGCGTCAGTTAGGGGATCGCGCTAAGATTATTAAAGCAAACAAGGATTTCACTAATCAAGTAACAGATATTTCTAGAATTCAGTCACGTATATCTAATCTTCGGTTAATGAACAGTGAGGGAAATGGAAGTGGTGTTGAATCACAACTGGAATTAGCTAAGGCAGAAAGAATGCTCCAGGATGCCACAAACAATGTCAGAAGCCTCGTAAAAGATATTGAGGCTGGCACTTATAGCACAGAGACAGGTGTAAAAGCTAATGATATGATTAGTCGTTGGCTTGAGCAAGTTTTATTACTTGAAAAAACGAAAGCTGAACTCGGAGCTCAAGATGTCATGCGTGGGAAATTAGACAAACAGATTCTTTACTATGCTCCTATTGGTGCCACGTTAGGTCGTAAAGAGCGTCATATTGGTTTCATCGAAGGTAACTATATGGAGATGTTGAAGGCATTGAATGCTGCTCGTTTGCGTCAGAAAAACTTACAAATGACTACAGCAACCCTTCGTGTTCTCAATCCTCCTATGTTCCCGATGAACGCCCAACCGACTAACCGTATGATGATTCTGTTGGGTGCATTCCTATTGACATTCTTATTAACAGCCATGTATTTCTTTATCATAGAATTGTTGGATCGTACACTTCGCGACCGTATGCGGTCTGAGAAGATTACCAAGATTCCTGTGATGGGATGTTTCCCGAAGGAAAGTACGCTACGTTATCGCCGTTTCAATAAAACCATTGCAGATATGGCATTAAGGCAGTTAAGTAAATCGCTCCTGCCCCATTTTAAGGAAGGCCAGCAGAATGTGCTCAATTTGTTATCTACTGATGCCGCTAATGGTAAGAGTTATATTGCCCAGGAATTGGAGAACTTTTGGATTTCAATAGGGCTACAAGTTCGCCGACTCACATACGATGAAGATTTCCTGGCCGAAGATAGCCGCTTTATTATGGCAAAAGACATCAAAGACATCTGTCCAGATATCTTACCTAATGAAATTGCCATCATTGAGTATCCTAATTTGGATGACCATTCTATTCCGCCATCATTGCTAAACATGGGTACTATAAACCTCATGGTAACACGTGCTAACCGTACATGGAAAGATGTTGACCAGAAAGCATTAAAGGAATTAGAGGCTCAATTAGAAAACAAAGATTCACTTTTCATGTACCTAACAGAATGCCAGCGCTATGCTGTCGAAGAATTTGTTGGTCAGCTCCCGCCTTATACTAAATTTAACAACTTTGTTTATCGGATGTCTCAAATGGGTCTGACGGCTATAGAGAATTCGCATGCCAAATAATTAATGACAGGAATAGTTAAATCATACGCCCATGAACATGGAGGAAGAGTAGCATTACTCTTTCTCCTGTTTTTGCTGGCAATCTACAATTTCATAACTGCAGGTTTCAATTCATTCGCCATTATTTGCCTGCTTCCATTAATGATCGCATTAATATATGTGGCTTTTAAATGGAGATATTCTGTTTTTTGGACTCTAATTGTTGTAAACTACATATTGCATTTCTTTTTAAGAAATCAATGGTTACCATCAGGAGTACCTTTGTCTGCATATAACGAAATACTTGAAATAATTCTTATTGCAATTGCACTTATTGATATCAGAAAAGAACAGCATTTTGGAAGATGCATTAATATGATGTTTTTTGCCATATCTCTTTGGTGTACTTTGTGCATAATAGAAGTATTTAATGATACATGTGGTTTGGGAATAAATGTTGCAGGTTGGTTTACATCATTTAGGTTGATAGCATTCCAACTCGTATATTTTATTATTATATTCTCTTTGTACATAGAATCTCCTCAATCATTAATTAAATATCTTAGGGTATGGGCAGGTTTAGCCCTATTCTCGGTGTATTGGACATGGAAACAAAAATATATTGGCTTAACACCTGAAGAGAGTGCATGGCTCTATGCACCTGGTCCAAGCACGCACTTAGTTAATGGAGTCATTCGATATTGGTCAACGTTTAGTGATGCGGCATGCTATGGCTGTAATGCAGCAGCCACCTCAGTCGCGTTTCTACTTATCGGGATTACATCAAAATTAAAAATTGATCGTATTTTTTTCATCATTGTCAGTTTTGCTGTATTATGGGGGATGTTCCAGTCTGGAACCAGAACAGCTATAGCCTGCTATTTTGTTGGGCTAATAGTTTATGTAGGGTTGTCTAAATCTGCAAAAATGGCAGTACCTATTATTCTTTTTGGTATTATATCATACTGTCTTTTAGCTTTTACGAGTATAGGTCAAGGAAATAACCAAATACGCCGTATGCGCTCTGCTTTAAGCAAGAATGATGCCTCTGCTAATGTTCGTGATATAAATAAGGCTGCAATTGCTAAATATTTGCAAGATGCACCATGGGGAATAGGTGTCGGAGTTGGAAGCGGCGATGTACCTGCAAGAAACAAATTTGTTATAATGTCATACATTGCTCCTGATTCTGAGTACGTTTACATGTGGATTCATACAGGAAGAATAGGAGTGACTGTTTTTGCATTATCTATGTTCCTTATGTTTGCAGGGGCGTGCTGGATAGTATTATTCAGAATCAAGAACAAATCACTTGTAGGAATTGGTGCAGGCTTATGTTGTGCATTTGCTGCTATACAATTAGGAGCTTACTTAAATCAGGTTTTATTCCAATATCCAAATGGATTAACTTTCTTTGGAGGATTAGCCATCGTTTATATTCTACCCTATATTGAAAAAGACTGGGAAGTATATGAACATGAACGATTAGTAAAACAAGAAGAAAAGAAACGCCTAAAACTCGAGAAGAAACTTGCATCAAGAGTGTGAATTATCTATTATCACCATCAATTACAACGGGCTGAAAGATACCTGTGCATTGATTGAGACCATCCCCTTCAATGACAAAATGGAGGTGATAGTAGTCGATAATGCATCTGCAAATGATGAGGTTTCTGAAATACAAAAGAGATTCCCTTACGTAACAATCATCAAGAGCGACAAGAATCTTGGTTTTGCTGGAGGCAATAACATTGGGATCAAAGCTGCCAGAGGAAAGTACTTATTTCTTATTAACAATGATACCATTTTTAAAGAATTCAAAGTAAAGCCTCTCATAGATAGACTTGAATCTTCTGACAATATTGGTATTGTATGTCCAAAGATACGATTCGCCTGGGGCAATTACCCAATCCAATATACAGGCTATACACCTCTATCGAAAATTACAGTTCGAAACCAAGCCGTTGGTTTTGGAGAAGAAGATAAAGGACAATACGAAACTGCCCACCCCACTCCATATGCCCATGGAGCAGCAATGCTGATTAAACGAGAAGCTTTGGAAAAAGTTGGGCTCATGCCTGAATGTTATTTCCTCTATTATGAAGAATTAGATTGGTCTATGATGTTCACAAGGGCAGGTTATCAAATCTGGTATGAACCTACATGCACCATCTATCATAAAGAAAGTCAAACAACGGGGCAAAACAGTCCTTTGCGAACCTATTACATTACGCGCAATCGTCTTCTATTAGTGAAACGAAACTACGAAGGATTTTATAAGTATATGGCATATTGTTATCTTATTGGATTAGTTATCCCTAGAGATATATTTAAGACAGGATTAAAGGGACAATACGGGCTATTAAAGGCTACTCTAAAAGGCACTCACCATTTTTTCAAATCTCAATTATCAAATAACGAAGTATGAATTATTGGTTTATTCTATATATCATAGATGGAGGGTTGTTCATTGTTACTGCAGGAACAGTCTTATATTTGGGCATCTTCGCAATCGCTTCATTTATCAACCGCACCCATGAGTCACCTCGCACAAAAAAGCAAAATCGCATTGTTGTATTAATTCCATCTTACAAGCAAGACAATGTCATAGAGCAAACAGTTATTTCTGTATTAAGCCAAGCCTATCCGCAACGAATGTTCGACGTGACAGTAATCTCTGATCATCAAAGCGAAATGACGAATATGCGTTTGGCTCAATACCCAATCACACTATTGACGCCAAACTTTGCAGAAAGTACAAAAGCGAAATCACTCCAATATGCCATTCTGAATCTCCCAGAATTTAAAATCTATGATATAGTCCTAATACTGGATGCAGACAATATCATTGAACAAGATTATTTACAAAAGGTAAATGATGCATTTGAGATTGCAGCCACGAAAGCTATCCAAACACATCGGATCTCAAAAAACAGAGATACTACAGTAGCTCGATTAGGTGCAATTTTTGAAGAAATTAATAATGCAATTTTCCGCCGCGGTCATATAAACATGGGGCTTTCTTCTGCATTAGCCGGCTCTGGAACAGCCTACGATTTCAATTGGTTCAAAACTAATGTCATGAAGGCAAAGACAGCTGGTGAGGACAAAGAGTTAGAAGCTCTTTTGTTAAGACAGGAGTTTTTCATCGATTACTTTGAAGATATTTATGTCTATGCCGAGAAGAAGCGTACCACCACAAAACTGAACCAACAGAGAGGTCGTTGGGCAACCCAACAGTTCCAAAACTTTATCCGAAACATCAAGTTCCTGCCAGGAGCCATCTTTAGAAAACAATACGACTTGGCAGACAAAATCATCCAATGGATGTTAATGCCTCGTACAACAATGATGGCCGTTATCACATTAATGAGTATTGTCCTCCCATTCATCTACATGACATTGGCTATTAAATGGTGGATATTAGCAGCCCTTGCTTTATTCATCTTTGCATTGGTAACTCCTGACTACCTGATAGATGAAATTTGGGATAATTCTTTCCTCCGTTCTCCGTTTACCAGTCTTTGGAATATAGTCTTCAATAAGAACAACAAAGCCCAAAAAATATGATTTGGACAGTCATACATGTAATAGAAATCATACTATGGTGCATCATTGCATGCTCTGTAGCTTATGTCGTTTTCTTTTCTATCATATCCCTATTTTATGAGAAAGAAGACGCAATAGCTATTCATGCGTCTGCTCTTCACAACCGCATGGCAAAATTCTTGATCTTGTATCCCGCTTACAAAGAAGATCGTGTCATTATCAATGCCGTTGAGCAGTTCTTATTGCAGGATTATCCAGCAGAACTATATACAGTTGCTGTCATTTCTGATCACATGCAGCCTGAAACGAATGAGATTCTTAAGAAGATGCCCATAACTCTACTCACACCAACTTTCGAGAAAAGTTCCAAAGCCAAAGCCATGCAATATGCCATCAGTGAGGTCAAGGGCGATTTTGATAATGTGGTAATTTTGGATGCGGATAATGTGGTACGCCCGGATTTCTTATCGCAATTAAACGTGCTCTGCACCATTTATGATGCAATCCAATGTCACCGTTGCGCTAAAAATGCCAATAGCGATGTAGCCGTTTTAGATGGTGCCAGCGAAGAAATCAACAATACCATTTTCAGGAAAGCCCATAACCGTTTAGGCCTCTCCTCGGCTCTCATTGGTTCTGGCATGTGCTTCAGCTATGAACTCTTTAAAAAGAATGTGTTCCAACTGAGCACCGCCGGCGAAGATCGCGAAATGGAAGCTCTCCTGCTTCATCAGGAGGTATATATCAAATATGCTTCAGAAATTCATGTCTTTGATGAAAAAGTGAGCAGTCAGGATAACTTCCAGCGCCAACGCATGCGCTGGATGACTGCCCAGGTTCAGAGTCTTTTAAGTAACCTACCCAAAATCCCAAGTGCTATCATGCACGGCAAGATTAACTTCATCGATAAGACAATTCAACAAGCCCTGATTCCACGTTCTATCTTGATTGTCCTACTGGCAAGTATTTCTATTTTAATGACTATTCTGCATCCATATTGGAGCGAAAAATGGTGGATTCTCTTTGGATTATTAGCCATTGCATTATTCATAGCTCTACCCAAGCAATTGCGTTTCCGCTCATTTGCCAAAGTCTTTGCAATACCTGGTCTTGTGTTAAGGATGCTAAAGAACATTCTACATATTGATCGTAAGAATACAGATTTCATTCATACAGAGCACAATTCATGAAAATAGCTATTCTAACATCTGGAACATTGCCGATTCCTGCTGTTCAAGGAGGAGCCGTGGAAAATCTAGTAGATTTCTATTTAGACTATAATAACAGATATCAACTTCATGATATTACTGTATATTCCATATATCATAAAAAAGTTAAAGAACACCCAGCTCTCCATTCTAAGGTAAATCATTACGAGTATGTGGATGTCACAAGTCTTTGGGCAAGGGTCAAACGATATATTTATCAGTTGTATTATAAAGATGAGTATTACAACCACTATATCGAATTCTTTTTTGAACAATGTTACAAAAAACTTTCTAAAAAAAAGTATGACATCTTGTTATTGGAAAATCGACCAGGATATGCATACAAATTATCAAAACGAGGTTTCTCAAACATATATTTGCATCTTCATAATGATTTGTTGAATGCAACGACTCCACATGCAAACGATATTTTAAAATCCATAACAAAAGTATTAACTGTTTCTGACTATATTAAAGAACGTGTTAACACAATTGATAAATCCGGGAAAGTACAAACTGTATATAATGGTATTAATTTGGAACTCTTTACAAAAGGGAAATCTACCCATATCTGTCGTTCACAATTAGGAATCAAGGAAGATGATTTTGTGATTATCTATAGTGGACGGATTAATTCTGATAAGGGTATTTCAGAGCTTATCGATGCTCTCATTCTATTAAAAGAGAAGTCCCAGATAAAACTATTAGTAGTTGGCAGCCCATTCTTTGATGGAGCTTCAGATGACGATTTTACTACAAATCTCAAGACTAAAGCCTCAATAATTAAAGAACACATTGTATTTACAGGTTTTATACCATATTATGAAATGCCCTCATATTTAGATTTGGCAGATATCGCAGTTATTCCATCTATTTGGGATGACCCATTCCCGACAACAGTTCTGGAAGCTCAAGCAATGGCATTGCCTCTGATTGTCACAAATCGTGGTGGCATTCCTGAAGAAATTGGAACTGACAATGCTATTATCGTACCCACTGGTACTCAGTTCGTTTTGCGACTTAGTCAGGCAATACTTCAACTTTTTAAAAATCCTGAGCAAAGAGCAGCAATGAGCAAATCCTCTTTAGGTAACTCTAAAAAATTCGATAAAGACAGATTTGCCAAGGAAATATTAGATGTAATAACAAAATGAGTGGAAGAGTACATAAAAGTATTTTGAATGCGGAAGTAAATCTCCTATTTTACTTTCTTTCGCTTGTGCTCGTTTTCTTCTCACGCAAGGTTTTCTTGGATTGTCTTGGTAAGGAATTTATTGGATTAGCTGGCACAATTGGAAACATACTTGGCTATCTAAATCTAGCAGAACTTGGAATAGGTAGCTGCATTAGCTTTTTTTTATATAAGCCATTACAAAGCGATGATAGAGACAGTACGCAGGAAATACTATCAGTTTTTGGATATTTGTATCGGTGGATTGGCTTTATCATTTTAGCTATTGGTATTATTATCAGCCTTTTCCTTCCGGTTATATTTGCTTCAGCAAGTCTTGGTTTGGGAATTATCTATTTTACATACTTTACCTTCCTTTGTTCTTCATTAATTGGTTACTTTATTAATTATCGACAAATATTACTTGCAGCAGATCAAAAAGAGTACTTGGTTGCAATCTATTTCCAGTCTGCAAGAATGGTAAAGACTGCTATACAGATCTTTCTAACACTATCATATCATAATCTGTATTTATGGGTTGCCATAGAATTTGTTTTTGAAATAATTGGATGTATTTTTCTTAATTGGAAAATAAACAGAGTATACCCATGGCTTAAGGTGAATAAGAATAATGGTCGTCAATTATTAAAGAAGTATCCAGGAATACTAAAAAACACTAGACAAATCTTTATTCACAGAATTAAAGATTTTGTCCTAAGACAGAGTGACGAAATCTTCATATTCGCCTTCACTACATTAGAAATGGTCACAATGTATGGAAATTACAGTATGATCATTTCCAAATTAACACTTTTGTTCAACTCTGTTCTCAACAGCGTTGGGGCAGGCATTGGAAATCTCGTAGCTGAAGGTGACAAGAAGAAGATGCTAAGTGTATTTTGGGAACTGACGACGATACGACATTTCGTTGCAGGTTTTATCTGTTTCTCTATTTACAACTTTATCGAACCTTTTATTTCATTATGGTTAGGAGATGAATATATCCTAGACAAAACCATATTAGTATTATTTACTATTTACATTTATATTGCCAATTCTCGTGGTGTTGTTGACAGTTACAATCATTCACATGGATTATACGGAGATGTATGGGCTGCATGGGCTGAACTAATCATTAACGTTAGCGTTACCATAGCAGGAGGTCTCCTATGGGGAATCTCCGGTATATTACTAGGTAAAATTGTCAGTTTGCTGTTTATAGTTGTTTTCTGGAAGCCCTATTACCTATTTAGTGCCGGATTACATTTGCCCATATCAATTTACTGGAATGGAACAATCAGGTATTATGTGATATTTGCCATATCCTTTATTGTAGGAGCATGGGCTACTACAATATATCCATTATCTCCATATATGAATTTCCTTACATGGATAGGATATTGTCTGACCGGTATCAGTGTTTATCTATTATGCAATATCTCCTTGCTATACATTTTTGCTAAAGGGACAAAGGACTTTATTTCACGACTAAAACAAATGAAAAAATGAGATATTCAATAATTACTGTCAATTTCAATAATAAAGATGGACTACGCCAGACCATCGAAAGCGTTGAATGTCTAAAATATAAGGACTATGAATATATCATTATCGACGGAGGGTCTACTGATGGAAGTGTCGATGTCATCAGAGAGCATGAGAATGCTGTCTCATACTGGATTTCCGAAAAAGATCGTGGTATCTACAACGCTATGAATAAAGGTATCCGTCAGGCGAAAGGTGAATATGTTAATTTCATGAATTCTGGCGATACTTTTTTCGATTCGGATGTCCTAAAGAAAGTTGAACCATTTTTGAATGGTAGCGATATAGTCGTAGGTAAGGAGTTTCACCAAGATCCCGAGAGTGGAGCAACTGCCACAACATTTCTCCCTAGTCGTTTATCTATGGCAACCTTTGTTGTCGGATTTCTCCCCCACCAGAGTGGTTTTATCCGTAGATCATTATTGCAAGAAATGCCTTATGATGAAAAGTTGAGAATTGTTAGTGACTGGAAATTCTATATGATGCAAACAGTGTTTAAAAACTGTTCCATCAAACTCATAGATACAATCATTAGTCGTAGAGAGCAAGGTGGAATAAGCAATTCTGCAGAAGAGTTAAACAAACAAGAACGTCGACAAGTTCTTACAGAATTACTTCCTCCGGGGGTAATAAAAGATTATGATTCTTTGGCAACAATAGACCAAACAACACTATTTAAGCTATTAAATCTATGCGATGATGCTAAATCTCGTAAACTATTGATATATTGTATAAAAGTCATCCATCGAATACGCAAGTATCTATAATAGAATATGCCGTCGCAAAGACTCGATTTCATAGATATTGCCAAAGGAATAGGCATTCTATTTGTTATATGCAGCCATTCCAGATGTAACGAACTCATGTGGTTCGCATGGGCATTTTTCATGCCACTCTTTTTTATCTTGTCTGGTTATACTTACCATTATAAAGAGATTTCTTTATTGAAGATGGTTAAGAAGAAAGCTCAACGCCTCCTTGTTCCGTATTTTTTCACTAATTTTGTTCTCGTTGTCATTCTTGCCATACTTGGTAAAGTATCAATTCAGAATATCATTGGCATTTTTTATTCCCGTTACTATATAATTCCAAATGATTATAGTCTTTTTCATTGGTGGTGCGCTCCTACCTGGTTCCTAACAGCCCTCTTTATCGCTTATATACTTGTCTTTCTGACGAAAGGGAAGAAAAATGCAGAAATCATCTGTATACCATTCTTTATTTTGATTACCTATGGATTTTGCCAACTGCCTATACTCCTCCCATGGAGCATCGATACAGCATTTATCTTCGCAAGTTATATCCTTACGGGGTTATTATTAAGAAGATATGACTTCTTTCAATTAAGTTGGAAATTAGCTATACCTATAGGAATCTTATATCTTATCATTATTCATTATGATGGAAATATTAACTATTCCATTAGGATTTTAGGTAATGATCCAACCATGACCTTCCTCGCAGGAATCATGGGAAGTATCATGGTGATATGGTTATCAAAAGTAATTGATAAAACGCTCATAAAGAAACCTCTCATTGCTCTTGGCAGAAACTCCCTGCTAATCTTCTGTTTTCACATCCCTATTATATCTACATTTAATTATACAATTGAGCAATTACTATTCAATACCAGTGATCTCCTTTTCTATTTTGGAGGTATCTGTTCTGTTATCTTAACTGCAATTATTGGTTATTATCTTGCTCTATTACTATATAAGTTATTTCCATTCCTAAAATGATTAATCTGCAATTGATATGACCAATAATATTATCTCAGATAGATATAAATGGATAGATTGGATGAAAACGATAGGTATGTATTTCATCGTTTTGGGCCATTTCTTCACATATGGATATAAGTATGTTTATGTATTCAGTGTTCCTGTTTTTTTCATAATCTCAGGTTTCTTAAGTAAAAAAGAAACGAATTCAAAACTCTTTTGGATGAAATTATGGTATAATCTCATTGTCCCCATGTTTCTGATTTGTTTTATATACTTTATATTTAATTCTATTGAAATTCCTATCAATCATGTGTTTTCTTTATATCGGATTAAGTTCTATTTTGTTTATTCTTTATTAGGTTTTCAGAGCAGTCTTGGTACATTGTGGTTTGTTTATACACTAGCTATACTAAAGATTATATACCAATTCTCACCAAACAAATTATCAAGTGCCCTTTTATTGGCAGCGTCTTTGGCAGGAGCATATATATATAACAATTCATATTATATCCAAAACCATTCATTATTTCATAATCCCAATGCAATAACAAACATTCTTGTCGCCTATCCTTTTTTTATCATTGGCGTATACCTTAGTAAGTTCAAAGTAATAATAAATACCTACAACAATCTGCCGTCACATATTATTGGCCTGCTTCTGTGCGTGATAATCATTTTCATTTGCGGTCACTACAATGGTGGGGTTTGGATGTATAATGTTGGATATGGAAATAATATCCTTCTTTTTCTTATAGGCGGCATTAGTGGAAGTATAGCCGTTTTCATTATCTCAAAACTTTTATCTGACTATAGTTTCAATTGGGTTCTTTTAATTTCAAAAGGTTCAATCATCATTCTGGGGTTCCATGTTTATATCATCTGGTATATACGAAAAGTTATTCCCAGCCCTTCTTACATTGATTTCATTCTATCTTTACTCATACTTATAGCCTTTATCCCCCTAATCTTTTTCTCAGAAAAATATTGCCCAATATTATTAGGGAAATTTAGAAAATAAGATTCTCCCTTTCCTCTATTTTTTCAACTGCTCAAATAGATTGACCCATTGAGGCATAATTTTCTCTGCTTTATAGCATTGCGATGATCTACTTGCTATACGCCCCATTTCACTGCGAAGTTTTTCGTTCTCAATGAGTTGACACACCTTATCTGAATATGCTTCTATATTTCTATCTTCAACTAAAAAACCATCTTTTCCATCATGAATTATATCTGCAGGACCATATGGACAATCAAAAGCCACTACAGGCAATCCACAACTCATTGCTTCCACTAATACCAGTCCGAAAGGTTCATAAAGTGAGGTCATCAATAGCATTGAAGATTCCAAATACTTATCAAAAATATCTGGGACAGCAGGATGAAGGATGATATGAAGCTGTTTCTCATGGATTATCTTTTCAAAGTATGGCTTCAGAACACCATTCCCATATACCTCTAATGTCCAATCTGGATAACGTTTCTGCACTAATGTCCAAATTTTCACCATCGACCCGAAATCCTTCTGTACATCAAAACGACCCGCAAAAATAGCACTTTTATTTCGACATTTGCTATACTTTCCGCTTTCATTCAGATGAACTACATTTGGTATTACACAAACATTGTCACAAACTCGTTTCCAATCATTAGCGTCTCCTATAGTTAACGTAACTATTTTATCTAATTCTTTAAATCTTCTTCTCTGCATATAAGTTGAAAGACGATGTAAAAACGTAGAATCTTCATATTCTACATCTTTATACATCGCATGAGATTCAAAAATAACAGGAACTAATCCTTTGACATCCAAAACGGCAGATACATACCCATCACGTATACATGAAATAATATCGGGTTTTATCTCTGCTATATATGAAGCTAAGCGAATTCTAAACAACTTCTCTAATTCTCTATATTTCAGGAAGCGCTTAATAACCCGATATTGGTATTGCTGATGAAATCTTATATGAAAATCCTTAATAATTATCCGTTCATCAAGAGGGAAGGGTATCGGATGATCCCCCTGGTCGGCTGTTACAACATATATTTCATAGCCATAATGTTGGACAAAGTAATTCAATTTATCACTAAGAACACGCTCAATTCCTCCCCAAATAGCAAGAGCATCAGTTACAAATAAGATTCGCATATTATTCAAACATTAATATTTATTCATTCACCCAACAAAAAAAGCCGGGCATATTTATTCTTTCTAAATTGCGCTGACAATAGAATAGTAATAATAACAATCATTACACACAGAAGAAATGACAAACAATCAAGCACCACAAATTGATTTGTGTGGTAATTAAAGAAATCGAATAACCTTGAGATTAATCCTATAAAAGCAAGGGATGCCGTGTAAATAACCAATGAGAATTGACCACATTGTGATAGAACAATCATACCCCTTGTTTTCTCCACACGCTTGATAAAATAAATAATAGCCGCAGAAAAAGAAAACCCAATGACAAAACGATAGATATATGTTATTATCATATTAACATTTACTGATATAATCCTAAATGGGCAACGATACACGGTCCTATCAGGGTTCCAATAAATCGATAAGATGATTCCAATAATTATACAAATTACAATAAAAAATATCATATTCTTATTATCAATTTGCTTGCGTAGAAAGAAACCTGCCCAAATAAAAGGAAACATAAAATTAATATTCACAAAATCAGAATGAGGGCAACATATAACGATGATAGACGATAAGATAGCACAGAGATATATGTTCTTAATTAATCTAATCGTTATATATATGATGCATAGGCACACAAATAAAGCGGTCAGATACCAATATAAGGACACGACACCACCAATTCTTGGGCGATTAAAAGTCAACAAACAGCAAATAAAATACCAAGTTACCGCAGGGATAATCAGCCTTGAAAATTTATCTGCCACAAACCTTCCCATATTTACAGATCTCATTTTGGTTGGATTTATAAACCAACCGTTCATGAGCATAAAAAGAGGCATATTGAAAGCTATGTCTATTTGTGTTCCACCCCAAAAATTGGTCCATATTACCCCGGAAATACATTGTGCACAGTGCGACCATGTAACAATGAATATAGCTACAAATTTGCAGATATCAGGATATGTAAGTCTTATTTTCTCCATTTTAACTTATAACTTCAGTTTCCTTGTGCAAAATTACAATAAAATAATGAAACAAAGTCTTTTTATGAACAAAATACACAAAGAAAATAATAAAAAATTTGGTAGAATCAGTTATTATTTATAAATTTGCAGAATAAAGGAACCATTTAGCTTTGGATTCATACAAAACCAAGTAACAAAACCATCATTATGAACAGAATTAACTGGATAGATTGGGCTAAGTGTATTGCCATTACGATGGTGGTATTTGGCCATATTCCCCAGAAAGAAGGTAATTTTCTCCAACTCTATATCTGTACTTTCCATATTCCTCTCTTTTTTTTCATTTCTGGGTATTTGACTAAAACGAGAATCGAGACTAAAGAAGAACTAAAAAAATGTACCCATTCTCTTATTATTCCCTACATTCTCTATAATCTTATCTTTTACCCATATTGGGCAATTAGGCTTTATCTAGACAGAAATATTGATTTTTCTATCTATGATTACATTATAAAGCCTATTATTGGCCTCTTCCTACTCCAAATAAACACTCCGATTTCATCATCTGTAAATGGGGCTATGTGGTTTGTTGCTGATCTGTTGATCATGAGAATGATAGTTCATATATGCTTGCATACATCAAAGCCTTTATTCTTCATAAAGTCAATTGCAATACTATCTATTGGAATATATGCTTTTGCCACTATTCAAAAACTACCTTTTCCAAGAACCATTGAGGGATTGTTTGAATGTATGCCAATCTATCTACTAGGGTATTTATCCAAGCAATATCAATGGATTGAGAAAATATCCCCAAAGAGAAATTTCTATTGGGCATTATCCCTTATATGCATCAGTGTTTATGCGTCTATAATAAATATGGGGGCTGATAGTATTTTATACAAGATTATTATTTTATATATTGTAATCATTACAGCTACATACGGAACGATATTTCTGTGTAAAATTTTCAATAGTATAACCTATCAGGTAATTATCAATGTATCAAATGGTACGCTTATGATCATGGGACTCCACTGGATGTTCATTGGTACGACTAACTTCATACTCGAGCATACTTTATCAATGACTGATATCACATATTCTTGGGTAATTGCCATTATTTTTGCCCTCTGTATTGATGCGGTTATCTATCCTTTTATATTATTATCAAAAAAGCACATGCCTATATTGTTAGGTAAATGACAGAAGTTATTCCAATAATAAATTAATCATGATTTGATAATTTAACGAAAAATATTATTTTTGCAAAAAAAATTAAGAAACAATATGCAGGCAATTATTTTAGCGGCAGGTATGGGCCGCAGACTCGGAGAATACACGAAGGACAATACAAAATGTATGGTCCCTGTCAATGGGATGCCATTGATTGATAGAGTTTTGAAACAACTATCCGAATTGGATCTTAACCGGGTAGTGATAGTTGTGGGATATGAGGGTAAGAAACTTATGGATTATCTTGGCAACGAGAAAAATAGGCTCAAAATTGAATACGTTATTAATCCCGTATATAATAAGACCAATAATATCTATTCATTGGCATTAGCGAAAGATAAACTCCAAGAAGATGATACTCTTCTCATAGAAAGTGATCTAATTTTTGATGATGGTATGTTCAGTCTTTTGCTTGATAATACATATCCTAATCTAGCACTTGTGGCCAAGTATGAAAGCTGGATGGATGGAACGATGGTGAGAATTGACGATGACAACAATATTGTAAATTTTGTAACAAAGGCGGCATTTAGATATGAAGATTCCAACTCATATTATAAGACTGTCAATATCTACAAATTCTCCAAAGAGTTTTCACAGACCAAGTATGTCCCATTCCTGGAAGCATATACAAAGGCCGTTGGTAATAATGAATACTACGAGAATGTACTGCGCATCATTTCTTTTCTGAACAGTCATGATTTGAAAGCACTCCCCATCAACAACGAAAAATGGTACGAAATAGATGACAAACAGGATCTTGATATTGCTGAAGCTTTATTTGCAGACGAAAAAGACGTACTCCGCAAATACTATGGGCGTTATGGCGGTTTCTGGCGCTTTCCCAAGATGCTAGATTATTGTTATCTAGTGAATCCTTTCTTCAATGAAAGCAGAATCATTGATGAGATGGAGGCATTCTTCCGGACACTTATAGCAGAATACCCTTCTGGGATGAAAGTTAACTCTCTGCTGGCAAGTAAGTGTTGGGGGGTTAAGGAAGATTATATTATTCCAGGAAATGGAGCTGCCGAACTGATTAAAGTGTTAATGGAACTGCTACCTGGTACACTTGGCATTACCCGCCCAACCTTTGAAGAATACCCAAATAGACGAGATAATGATAATCTAGTTACATTCATTCCCCAAAATAACAACTATCGCTATACCGCAAAGGATCTGATGGACTATTTTGGAGCACACCCTGTAGATAATATCCTTCTGATAAATCCCGATAATCCTTCTGGAAACTTTATCCCAATTGATGATGTCATAGCTTTGGCTTCTTGGTGCCAAGGCAAGAATACACGCTTAATTGTGGATGAAAGTTTTGTAGACTTCAGTGTGGGGTATGAGAACAACACTCTATTGCATGACAATATCCTAGAAGCCTACCCCAAAATGTTCGTGATGAAAAGCATCAGCAAGAGTTATGGTGTCCCTGGAATAAGGTTGGGTATCTTATGCTCTGCTGATACCACCCTCATTTCCCAGATGAAAAAGATGGTAAGTATCTGGAATATTAACTCTTTCGCAGAATACTTTATGCAGATATTCACCAAGTATGAAAAAGATTATAAAAGAGCATGTGAGAAATTCATTGCTGAGCGAGATGACTTCGAGAGCAAACTGAAGGAGATAAGCTTTATCCGTGTTATGCCTTCTCAGGCAAATTATTTCCTCTGCGAAATTCTGCCTCCCAAGAACGCAAGTCAGCTTGTGTTAACAATGCTTAAGAAATTCAACATACTCGTACGTGACTGTTCCAACAAACAGGGTTTTGACGGAAAGCAATATATGCGTATTGCCGTACGTTCCCATAAGGATAACGCCAGATTTATAGAAGCATTTAAGGAATTAGACAAATAAAAAATTAAAGATGAAAATAATAACTCAAGGGCAAATCAGGTCACTAGGAATATCTCCAGCTGAGTGCGTAAAATGGATACGAGATAGTTTTGCGATGAAGCAGGAATCGCAACTTCCCGCAAAAATCAGTGTACATCCCGCTGATGGAGAGTTCTTTACATCTATGCCTTGTCTTTTACCTTCCCCTAACACCCCAGGACTCGAGCAATTTACAAAGTTTGAGAAACGTTATTTTGGCATAAAAGAGATACATCGCCTAATAAACTCTATCCCAAGTCTTGGTAGCGATATGATGCTGTATGATGCTGATTCGGGGGAACTCATTGCCTTGATTGATACAGACTGGATTACAACGATGCGTACTGGTGCGGTGGCTGCAGTTTCTTCAAAAGTCCTCCGCAAGAAAGATGCAGAGTCATACGGATTCGTTGGTTTAGGAAACACGGCCCGTGCGACCTTGCTCTGTATCTTAGAGCAGGAACCTGAACGTCATTTCCCAGTTAAACTTGTACGTTATAAAGATCAAGCAGAGTTATTCATTGAACGTTTCAAAGAGTATAAGAATGTAAGTTTCGAAATTGTTGATAGTCCCGAAATTATGGCAGGTAATGTTGATGTCTTTATCAGTTGCATCACAAATGCACAAGGATTATTAGTGTCAGATGTAAGATTATTCAAACCCGGCATTACAGTTATTCCTGTTCACATGCGAGGGTTTCAGAATTGTGATACCTCTTTTGATCGTGTATTTGGTGATGACACTGACCATATAAAAAATTTTAAATACTTCAATCAATATCAAGATTATAATGAAATCGGGGAAGTGCTGGCTGGCCGAGACCCTGGGAGGCGGTCAAACGAACAACGTATAATAGATTACAATTATGGACTATCCTTGCATGATGTTGTATTTGCTGCCCGGATATATGAACGATTGAAAGACAATTGTCAAGATATTATCATTGAACACGAAACTTCGAAGTTCTGGATATAATCTTCATTATCCGAAGGTCATTCATTTTCTCATCGATTCCGAATAGTAACGAACTCCGAAAGGAGTCAGGTGTTTGCCGTCGTAAGTGATGAAGTGATGGTCTGGCGTAAAGACGGGAACCGTACTGTCTGGCAGTAGCGTCAGGCTTAACAAATCGACATACTTATCTTTCCATTCCTCCTTCTGCAGGTGATTGACGGCATGGAAATCGGAATGGATTGGCGTCGTCTGGGTGAAATAGTCACTTTTGAGGCGGTTCTTGTAGAAGATGCCGTTGCTGGTGCCGTGATTCTTGGTGCCAATGCCCCAAATTTCTGCACCTGGTTTCAGATTCTGCCATACTACTTCTGGCACATCGTGCTTCCAACCAAAGAAGTAGATGCGGTCACATTGGCGGATACGGCTTATCGGGCAATCGTTGAGACCAACATGATATGAAAGATAGATGCTGTCGGATAATGAGGACTCGAGCAGGATATTGGCAAAATCGCGTGCGAAACTATTACCGATGACAAGAATTCGCTGTTTTGTGGAATCAGAGGAAAACTCCCTGTCATACTGAAAGATTCGATCCGTATAACGTTCAAATGAACCAGGATCATACGAGCCTTGACGAATATCGAGCTCAGGCACATCCCTGACAGTTCCGCCATGACAATAGATCCATATCGCGAAAGAGTTGACGACCAAAAACGCAGCAATCAGGCATAACCAGGAGACCTTTCGTCGCTCTATCACAAAACAGGTGATCATCGACAGCAGAAGCGTTATAACGATGATCGACAGTAAAACTGTCAGCGACAATTCGTCTGCAAAGAAATAACGATAGAATGCAAAAAGCGGCTGATGCCAGAGGAAGATACTCAGACTCATGCGACCTAAAGGCACGAATACTTTTGAGCGTTGAGCAATAGAAGACAGTCGGGACTCATGTATATTATTAATAAGGTATAGGAAAGTGAACGATACGGTAAGAATGAGAATCAGTTCACGAGGCAGGAAACTCTCGCGAATCGTATTCGTGCCGCCAACCAGATTATAGGGCATAGCCCTCTCCCCTATCGTAAAGGCCCCGAAGAAAATCATCAGGAGTATACCTATCAATGAGGCGTAACTGATTGAGGAAGAATACTTAATAGGTTTAACAGCAACCAAGCCTCCGATGGACAGTTCGAAAAAACGATAAGGCAAGAGATAGTACTTGTTGCCGATAGTATCAATAGGACTCAAATAGAGGATTAGCGATAGAATTGTCAGCACTACCAACGCACTCTTCATCCGCTTCCTGATCACCATCACCAACAAGGGGAAGACAACATAGAATTGAAACAATACGCCAAGGAACCAATTGTGCATCAGAATCTTATGATAGATGGCTGCCCAATAGTTCTGAGTGGTGATCGCCTGAAGGATATTATTCGCAAAAAGAGATGACGCGACAACTTCCTCACTCAGGTAGCGATAGTCGCCAGGCAGCATGCCCCAATAGCCAACAGCCAGCGAACAGCCACTTACGATAAGAACCAACGGCAACAACCGAAAAAGCTTTTTCTCAAGAAAATGCCCGTAATGGAATTTGCCTTCAGCAATCTCGCGCATTACCTTTGGCACCACGAAATAGCCATTGAGCACGTAAAACACATCCACACCAAGATAGCCACTCTTGCACCATCCTGCATGATAGAGCACGACAGCTATAATGGCCAGACCTTTCAGCAGGTCTAAATCATAACGATATGCATTGTCACTACCCACTATTTTAACTGCTGACTGATTGCAAATATAATAATTATATTCGTAAAATAAAGAATACGACACTAGAAATTAAGAATTATTTTGTTTTCAACAGAATTTTACGAAATGGAAATAAAAACCATCTGTCATCTGTCACTTTTTGACGTAATCCATTGATATTATTTGCTTTATGAGTGACAGATTGGTATTTCATCTGTCACTTTCTGTCACTTTTGGGTGATTTTGGGTTTGAAGGCACTTTTCTGGAAGTTTGTCGGTAGGTGAAGGATAGTTTGCTTACGAGAAAGCATCCTTCAGTCGGTATGCGATTTGGAGGGAAGTGCCTGCAAAGTGACAGTTTTTAGCCGAAAATCCGACGAAATGCCAGCAAAAAGTGACAGATAGTGACAGTATGAAAGCAATCTATCACTATCTATAACTATAATTTTCAACAACTTAAATAAAAAAGTGACAGATGACAGATGATTTTAGTTTCAAAAAAAGAAATGCACAGAGACAACAAATGGACGAGGCCCTCTACGACCTCTCCCACCCCGAATAATCCCCACAAAACAAATGTACAAATGCATTTTTATGATGATAATAATCGTACCTATATTACAATTTAGGGTTGAAATATCAATTTTTATCCAATAAAATTGGATATAAAGGTAGAAATGACTACCTTTGCAGTATGAATTGATAAAGGCATATATTTGGTGTGATGAAATATCTTGTGTCAATTATCATCCCTGTTTACAAGGTAGAGGCATACATTGAAAGATGCCTTACATCAGTTATGCATCAAAACTATCAAGATTCTGCTATTGAATGCATTCTGGTGGATGATGATTCCCCAGACAAAAGCATATATTTGGCACAGGATATGATAAGCCGTTATCATGGTAGTATCGATTTTAAAATCATTAGAAATGACAAGAATAGAGGATTGTCTGTGGCTCGTAACAATGGAATAGAACACGCTACCGGAAAATACCTGTTCTTTCTAGACTCTGATGATTATTTGAAAGACGATTGTCTGCAAATCTTGCTGGAAATTGCTGCTATACATCCTGACGCAGAGGTGATTATGGGAAACTGTCTCGATAAAAGGGTGAATGCCCCATTTATTAATTTTCCCAATAAGAATGATTACTGCATATTGGATAATAATCAACTGCTCAGAGCCTTTTATTTCGAAGAGATTCCTCCTATGGCTTGGAATGCATTAGTTTCTCATGAATTTGTCACTAAGAACCAGTTGTCGTTCAAACCCAATTTGATTCATGAAGACAACTTGTGGGCTTCGAAGTTATATCTGTTAGTCACAAAATTCATATTTGTTCCGAAGGTTACTTTGATTTATGAAGACAATCCTTCGTCTATCATGAATAACCTGGCCATCTCAAACGACTTGGAACATCGCATTGTTATCATGGAAGAACTTCTGAAATCATTCAACGATAATCACTTTGTGGATTACGCCCTATTCTTATGCATATCTTTATTAAGAATGCTCGACATGTCTAAAAAATGTAGCGTGGAAATAAGAGAAAAAGTTAAACAGCAAAGAGACCAGCTTACGAAACACAGTTTGCGCCATGGTAGATTCGTGTTGGTACTTTTCGAATTGTTGATGTATAACCCTACATCCCTCTTATTACGATTCAGATTTGTCCGCCATAATATTGACAATATTCAAAAGTCTACCTATCATATAGCATCCTTCTTCAATTTCCTGCATTGAATACTACGTTTTGTTTTATTCAGCCAAAGCCCCCCACAAAAATCCAAAAATATTTTCTTGTTTCGATTCTTTTTCGTACCTTTGCCTCAGAATGATACATTACATACAACTGCTCCGGCCGCTACAATGGCTCAAGAACTTCTTCGTGTTTGCGCCAATCTTCTTCAGCAATAAGTTGCTGGAGCCGGATTTTTTCTGGCCGACGCTGGTGGTATTCGCATCGTTCTGCCTGATTTCAAGCTCCATCTATTGCTTCAATGACCTGCGAGATGTGGAGGCAGATCGTCAGCACCCGAAGAAATGCAAGCGACCGATAGCATCGGGAGCCGTATCCGTCAAAGGCGGCTATGCGATGATGCTTGTCTGCACCATCAGCGCCTTTCTGCTGATTCCGTTCGCCAGAAGCGTCAATACACCTTATTTATATATAATAGTGGCGGCTTACTGGCTGATGAACATCGCCTATTGCATCAAACTGAAACAATTCGCGATTCTCGACGTGGCGATCATTGCCGTCGGATTCGTGATGCGAGTGCTTATCGGCGGCCTGACGACAGACATCTGGGTATCCCACTGGCTGGTGATGATGACCTTCCTCGTGACGCTGTTCCTGGCCTTCACCAAGCGCAACGATGATTTCCGCCTTTATGAACAGACGGGCACGAAGCCGCGAGTCTCCATCACGGGCTACAACAAGACGTTCATCAACGAGGCCACAGCCATCATCGCTTCCGTCACGATGGTATGCTACATCATGTACACCATGTCGCCGGAGGTGATTGAGCGCATGGGGACCCGATATGTCTATCTGACGAGCGGCTGGGTATTGGCAGGCTTGCTGCGCTATCTGCAGAACATGATAGTCTTCGGTCTCAGCGGCAGCCCCACGAAATCAATCGTCAAGGACCACTTCGTCCAGTTCTGCATCCTAGGCTGGATTGCCTCGTTCTTTGCGATTATCTATCTATAAATAAAATAATAGAAAATGGATTCTAAGAGAATAAATTGGATTGACTGGGCAAAAACGACTGCGATCACAATGGTCGTTTTGGGCACATTCCAGAAGCGAGAGGGAGTTTTCTTATAACCTATGTCTGTTCTTTTCATATGCCATTTTTCTTTTTTCTCTCAGGATATCTATTCAAAGTTCGTAATAATCATAGAGAAGAATTTAATAAGTTAAAGACATCATTGATAATTCCATATTTTATCTATAATATCATATTTTACCCATATTGGTTTATAAAACAATACTAAAGTTTCGCAAGTGATGGCGCACCTGCATAATTTAACATAAAATAGGAATAAAAAAGGCTTCGAAGTTTGCTCAACTCACTGAAAATGAGTAACTTT
>Ga0310694_10001645_pt1 | contig 24699 bp, 23 predicted proteins | sample 174DNAGHGhighgp2_FD_203884 | JGI IMG/M metagenome (GOLD analysis project Ga0310694, IMG submission 203884) | Sheep rumen microbial communities from Palmerston North, Manawatu-Wanganui, New Zealand - 1742 DNA GHGhigh gp2 (v2) (version 2) | ecosystem: Host-associated > Mammals > Digestive system...
TTTGGTCGCAATTTTAGGCGATGTTACCTTCTTTGCCATTTTATCGTTCCTGGATCTTATGGATCCGGTGTTCCTGATTCGAAGGCTAAACCTGCGGTGCAGGTCTAGTGGATCGAAAAGGGATGTTAAAGAGACTAGAATGGATTGTCTCTGGACAAATTGGAGGATTTCGGCTATATTTGGGTTCCTAATACTCAAACGGAGCCGAACCATTCGGTCCTTTGAATCGGGTTTCGCCTTGCCGGGCGAAGCCCTTTTCTATTATAAATATAATAAAAATTACGGAGAAAGTGTAAAAAAAATACAGAGTTGTTGATATTTTTGTGCGGATAATGCTATATTTTATATAGTCCTGATAAGGAGGCCTCCAATGCTGGCGAAATTTAGCGTAAAAAATTTCAAGAATTTTAAAGAATCATTCACTTTGGACTTGACCCAAACCAAGCAATATGGCTTTTCCAAAGACTGTGTCAAGAATGATATTGTCAAGACCGGCTTGATTTACGGTCCCAATAGCATCGGAAAGTCAAACTTGGGGCGTGCAATTTTTGATATTGTTTTGGGTTTGACCGATAAACAGAAAAGGTATGATCTTTACCTTAGTTACCAGAATGCGTTGGCTCCAGGTGCTTGTGTTGAATTTGAATATGAGTTCCATTTTGATCAAGACGTAGTGGTGTATCGCTATTGGAAAACCTCGTTTGAAGATTTTGTTTACGAACAGTTGTTTATTAATGGGCAGGATATGATATCGAGGTTACCGAATGCGACAACCTTTACGTCTAATTTGGATGGCACTGAATCCTTGCGAACCGACGCCTTGAGCAGCAAGATTTCGGTCCTAAGATATATTCGCGCAAATACGATGCTTTCGGAATCCAAGAACAATAAGCTTTTCCTAAAGACGCTCCATTTTGTGGATAATATGCTTCAGTTTTGGTGCCTAAGTGAAAACTCTTATCAGGGTTACAGCATAGGAGGTGCTCTTCTTGAAGATGAAATTGTCAAGCAAGGACATTTGCCGGATCTTGAAAATTTCTTAAACGAATGCGATGTTAAGTGCCGTTTGAAGTCAAAACTGGTACAAAATAGGCAGATGTTGTTTTTTGATTTTAACAATCATTCTCTGCCGTTTTGGGATAATGCCTCTACAGGTACAAAGTCATTGACTCTGTTCTATTTTTGGTATTTCCATCTGCTTTCAAATGATGCTCCGTCGTTTGTTTTCATTGATGAATTTGATGCCTTTTATCATGAGAAAGCGTCGATGCAAATCATCCGTCGTCTGAAAAAAACGAAGCTGACTCAAGTCCTTTTGACAACTCATTGCAGTAACCTTCTTACCAATGATTTGTTGCGTCCTGATTGTGCTTTTGAAATGCCGAAAGACACCGGGCTTAAACCAATCGTCCTCGGTCCGTTGTCATCTAAAACGGGTAAAGAACTCCGTGAAGCCCATAATATTCCCAAGATGTTCCGTGCGGGGGCTTTTGATTGAGTAGCCGAAATAAAATTCTGTTTGTGATGGAAGGTTTGTCCCCGGACAAAAGGCTTTTAAAAAGGTTCATTGACGCATTCTCCAAAGAGATGCAGATAGATGGAAGCCAAGTCATTGCTGTCTATGGGACAAACATCTACACATTGTATAGTGAATTAAAATCTCTTCAAGCGGAAGAACATGAATTTGGCGATATCGTTGAAGTGGTTCGCTCGCATAACCCTAGGGAGTTGGAAGGCTTTTCCAGGGATGATTTTTCCGATGTCTATTTGTTCTTTGACTTGGATATTCATGGACGGGATGTAAAGAAGGCTTGTTCCGAAATTAGTGCGATGATTTCGTGGTTTGACAATGAAACGGAGAATGGCAAGATTTTTGTCAGTTATCCGATGGTGGAATCGGTTTATCTGTGTGATAAAGAAGAATTGCTCTTCAAGTCTGATCGTTGTTTTGTTGCTCTGTCAGATTGTCTAAATGACGGCTTCAAAAAAATGCGGAATAGAATTTGCCATGGGAATGACACAACGATTCCCGTAGATGGTATTGAAAATATAAAGGCAATTTGTTCTGCGAATTTTAAAAAAGCAAATTGGCTCCTGTTTGATGACAAAAGTTTACCGTCGTCTGTCGAATCATTTACTCAAGGAATAATTTGGGGTAAACAGGAACTGTCTATTATTGATAAATTTCAGGTGGCAACATTGAGCGGATTACCGTTCTTTGTCGGGGAATATTTGGGCAGCAACAAGATGCTCGATGCTTTGGATAATTGAGAAAGTAGCCCTACCCCCACTTTTACATTTTCTGTAAAACGCAGTCCAATCGCCACCCTGCATGGGGATATTCTCAAAACACACAGAGGGGCGCAAGCCCCTCTGTGTGTTCCTTCTACAGAATTTCCCCTAGCAGCTGGCGATAATCTGGTTCTCGAAGTGGGAAAATCCGATTTCTTCGTTGTCCCACATGATGCAGTCTTTCATTGTCAGGTTCTTGAGTTTGCAGTTGTCGCCGATAGTCACATTCGGGCCGATGGTGCAGTTCTCGATGGAGACATTCTTCCCGATGATGCACGGGGGAATCAGCCTGGCATTGTGAATGGAATCCCGCTGGTCGACTGCGGCGCGGCTGACATTGTTGAGTTCGTACTTGTTCTGCAGCAGCCATGTGTTCGTTTGCACAAGGGTCTCGGGAAGCCCGCAGTCCAGCCATTCGCGGACAGGCGCTGTGCGGAACTTACAACCTTGCTCGATCATCATCTGCAGAGCATCAGTCAACTGGAACTCACCACGAGTGCGGATGTCGTTATCCATCAGGTGTTTCAGCGCTGCGCGAAGTTCCTTGACATCCTTGATGTAATAAATGCCGACGATAGCCTCATCGCTCACGAATTCCTGGGGCTTTTCAACAAGTCGTTTGATACGCCCGTTCTCGTCAGTGACCGCCACACCAAAACGTCGGGGATCCTGCACCTTGTAAGTGTACAAAACATTCTCGTTTTCGCCCGCGAGTTGTCCAAGATTTGCATCAAACAGCGTGTCGCCGAGAATGATGAGCAAGGGTTCGTCATCATCCACATAAGAGAGCGCAAGGCTTATTGCCTGCCCCAAGCCCTGCGGGTCGTTCTGGAGCACGGTGCGGGTCTTGCCCCATTCGGGCCTACCCGCTAGGAAGCGGTCCATGACTTCAGCCTTGTAGCCAGTGATGAAGATGGTCTCGGTGGGAGCAAGCACGCGGGCAAAGCCAACAATCCAATCGATGATGGTCTTTCCGCCAACGGGCAGAAGGCACTTGGGCAGATTGTTGGTGTAGGGGCGCATGCGTTCGCCCTTGCCGGCAACGGGGAGAAAAATCCTCATGCGGTTTCCTTATTCAAGGTTACAGATTTACTCCAATCTACAGATAAGCTCTTCACATCAACCATAGCTACTCCACTGTCACGCTCTTCGCCAAATTCCTCGGCTGGTCCACATTGTTTCCGCGCAATGTCGCGACGTGATAAGCCAACAACTGCAGTGGAATGCATGTCAAAATCGGCATAAGCATCGGCAATGTTGTCGGCACCTGAATTAAATCGTCCGCAAATTCGTCAAGTGGCGAGCATTCCTGCGTCGTGATAGCGATGACCTTGCCTCCACGAGCCTTGATTTCGCGGATATTCGAGATAATCTTATCAAACAAAGCGTCCTTCGGGGCAATCACTACCACAGGCATATTCTCATCAATAAGCGCAATCGGGCCATGCTTCATTTCAGCCGCAGGATAACCTTCTGCATGGATATAACTGATTTCCTTAAGTTTAAGAGCGCCTTCCATCGCAACAGGATAGTTATAGTGGCGACCGAGATAGAGGAAATTCTTCGCATCCTTATACTTTTCAGCAATAACACGAATTGAAGCATTCAATTTTAGCGTTTCTTCGACTAATTCGGGAATCTTTGTAATCGCATTCGCAATTTCCATGCCATGTTCGAAAGAGACTCGACGCTGGCGGCCAAGCAACAACGCAATCATTGCCAATACAAGAACCTGACCAGAGAAAGCCTTCGTACTCGCTACACCAATTTCCGGGCCAGCATGCAGATACACGCCACCATCGGAATTACGAGCAATAGACGAGCCAACACCATTACAAATGCCGAGAACAGTAGCGCCCTTTTGGTGGGCTTCTTTCATTGCTGCAAGCGTGTCCGCAGTTTCGCCAGATTGCGAAATAGCAAGAACAAGTGTTCCTGGCTTGATAATCGGATTACGATAGCGGAATTCAGAAGCATATTCCACTTCAACAGGAACGCCAGCCAAGTCCTCAATCATATACTCACCAACCATGCCTGCGTAGTAGCTTGTTCCGCAAGCAGTAATGATTATACGATTAATATCACGAAGCTCACGAATGTTTGACTCAAGGCCAGCCAGTTTAGCATTGCCATCGGCAATATTCAAACGGCCACGCATCGTGTTACGCAATGCTTCGGGTTGTTCAAAAATCTCCTTGAGCATGTAGTGGTCAAAACCACACTTTGCGACAGCATCTTCATCAAAATCAATCTTCTGCACGTCACGCTGAACAGTCTGGCTCTGAAGATTCAATATCTCATAACCATCACGATGCGCAACAACAATATCGTTATCATCAAGATAAACAACCTTGTGCGTATGGTTCACGATGGCAGCCACATCACTTGCCAGATAATATTCTCCATTATCGCCAACACCAAATACAAGTGGCGAGCCACGGCGGGCGCCAATCAAAACATCAGGCTCATCTTTGCAGATAATCCCGAAACCAAATGCGCCTTCGAGTTTGCCTATTGCCTGGATAACGGCTGACTTCAAGTCACCCTGATAAAAATGCGAAATCAGATGGGCGACGACCTCCGTATCGGTATCCGATTTGAATTCAACTCCGTTCTGTTGCAGTTTCGCCTTTAAAGAAGCATAGTTTTCAATAATACCGTTATGGACAACAGCAATTTTTCCATCGGCACTGACATGTGGGTGGGCGTTATTCTCGGTAGGCGCGCCATGAGTTGCCCAGCGAGTATGCCCTATACCGAGAGAGCTTTGCTCATCTGCAAAGTTTTTCAACTTCTCTTCAAGGGCAATAATTTTTCCCGCAGCCTTAACAGTCTGTAGCGTGTTTTTCGAAACGAACGAAACCCCAGCACTATCGTAGCCACGATATTCCAATTTTTTCAAGCCATCCAACAAAATTGGGAGGACTTGCTTAGAACCGATGTAACCAACTATTCCACACATATAGATTCTCTAATTATTATCCATTCTATTCCAATTGCAACTTGTTTTCTCAGCAACCTAATTACTGCGTCATTCCAATTATTTTATCATACAGCAAAAACTGATTTGTTTTGTCATTATGCCCTTCCCATCTTTGAGTATGTAACAAGACGTTCTCTCTAAATACATTATCTTCAATGCCCTTTTGAAGTAATTTAGCCAACTGCAGTTCTTCTTCATGTACAGCAGATGAAAAATCAGGCTCATTCGTCAAACTATCAAAAACACACTGCTCCCAAAAGATGTCATCATCAAACATTTCCTCAGGCACCGCTTTTTTTGAACCTATAAAAGGAATTCGCAACGAAGAAACTTCCGCCAATACAATTGGAAACCCCTCATAAATACTGGAAAGAGCAAACAAATGTGCCCTAGCCATATATTTGTAAGGGTTTGTGTTAAACGGCAAAACATGAACCTTGGTAGAAACTTTTAAACTTTCCGATAGTTCAACTAGTTTTTCAGCGAAATCTCCTGCACCCATCAAAATTAACTCAACATCAGCTTTCGCCTTTTTTAAATAAATTGAGAACGCCTTGATTAATTTCCATTGGGCTTTTTGGACGCTAAAGCGTCCTACATTCAAAACATATTTTTTTGCAGGATCAAAAACAAAATTATCAATGTTTTCCTCTGTTTTTTCAAAAATTTGATTCTTGTCCACAAAATTGTTGACAATAAAAATGTTACTAGGTTTTACTCCAAAATTATCAACAAGATCATCCTTGACCTGCTTCGAAACAACCACGACATTTGAACAATGATTGTATGCCATTTGTATCATTCTATACAAGATTCTTCGCACCCATTTGTTGTGGATTTTTTGATACTGAATTGACAAAACATTGTGAACGGACACAGCTTTCTTTACCTTTGGCGCAGGAACAACAATCGTCAAAAGGTTACTTTTTTCCAAGAACGAGAATATACCATCAGGCTTAACCGTCCCTATCATTTTTTTTAATTTGAAAAGTAATGAAATTTGCTGAATGGTCTTTTTTATAAGATTATTCTCGTCGCCAGGAGTTCCATAAACGACGCGCAATCCTTCCGACCATTTACTTTGTTCTTTATTTCCCGATAGAGCGAATACATATGGTTCATGTCCATTTCTTTCAAGATAATGGTAATAATCAACCAGAATACGTTCCGCACCACCCGTCATAATTCGATCTATAACTAGAATCATTTTCATTTTATATCCTCACAACAGCATTGCCTGATAGATTTCAAGCAGATTAGAGATCATAATTTATTTCAAAACAGACGATAAAAATTCTATTTGTTTATCTTGGAGTTTTTTCAGACATTCCTGATCTATTTTCACTGGTCTTTTCTTCATTTCCGCAATGTCAATTCCGACATTATCAAACAATGCTATTCTTGGACTGTCGGAATATAACTGAGCGGCATTTCCAAAAGACAACGTTGGGATGCAAGCGTGAACACGATCCGAATGAGTCTCTTTTACATTGCAATAGATAAACAGATAGTCTAAGGGATAATCCGAGCACATTACATTTTGCTTAGACAACTTGCTGACCTTGGAATAAGGATATGGTTTGTGGTCTGTGTAGACAATATTCTGACCAATAAGTTCTTTCTCTAATTTTTTTCTAATCACATTATGTTTCGGTTCATCGAAATTAAGAACAATATACGGATTTATTGTAGTGTCACTTTTTTCTAGGCAAAGGCGATTGACAAAAAATACATTATCAATACCATTATATGATCGGTCAGAAAACTTTGCATAGTATTTAAATGCGACACTATCACGGGTCATAATCGCCCATGGATGCAATTTTTCAAGCCATTCTGAAACAACTTTCACCTCATTTTTCGTATAGTGATTGCCACTCGCTGCCAAAAAAATCAATTTGCACCCCTGAGCAACCTTGTCTTCTAGAAGTTTTCCAAAGATTACAAAGAAAGGAACAGTCAATATACAACCTGGTAAAACCAAATAGTCTAGTTTTGCAATCTTTGCGGGACTGAACACATCTAATGTGCTGACTGCCGAATAAGAGCGATCATGCAGTTTCGCTGCAAATTTTTGCATTACACGAACCCACAACCAATTTATAATGGGATTTTCTTTCAGTGCAAAAGTTCTTCCCATTGACGCCGCAAAATTTGCACATTGGCTTAGCTTGACAATTTCTGCATTCTGCGGCATTGCCTCCTTTATTGTAGCCTCCGCGCCAAGATCAATGAAACCGTTGCCGATATTATTAAAATATACCGATGTAAATAGACCTATTTTCATTTCATTAATTCCTTATTTTGTAGAAAGAACCTTTGCAGGAACACCACCAACCACTGAATTAGAGGGAACATCCTTTGTTACAACAGCTCCTGCGCCAACAATTACGTTGTCGCCAATAGTTAGGGGACCAACAATGGTGCAGCCCGCCCCAAAATAACAGTCCTTTCCAACAACAATTTTCCCAACCGTTTCTGGGCTCCGCCTACCAAATAGTACAGACGGTAAAACTGTACAATTTTCACCCATTTTAACAATCCCACTAATACGTATCGAACCGGGATGAGGAAGAAGCAAACCCGCATCACAAGTATTTGGCGAAATAAAGATGCCAGTTTTTAAAGATTTTTTTCTAAGCGCAAATAGTTCCTTAAAATAAAAAAAAGTGTACAATGCTTTAAATACCAGCAAGGTATTTTGTCTTTTGTAATCAAAATACTCTACATACCTCAAGGTTTTTATATAGTCCCAAACAACAGCATGCTCTCCACACGTCAACGCAGCTAGAATAGGATGTTTCATCCCTTGACGTGCAAAATCTTTTTGCAAAATAGATTTCAATTTCTTTTTCGATTCAATCATATATTACCCTACGAAAATATTTTTTCAAAATCTAAAATGGTCGCCGATTTGTATCTATTCTGAATATTTTTCAACAGCACGGCCTTTTCCATCGCTTCTGCAAGAGAATCTGGATCTTCTGTTTCTGCGACATACCCGTTTTCTCCATTTTTTATCAACCTTGCAACTATTGGAACACATTTCGTCGCTGCTACAGGACGGTTTAAATACATAGCCTCTAATAAAACATTAGGCAGACCTTCGTATCTTGAAGACAAAACAAAACAATCCGCATACTTTATGTATGGATAAGGATTTTCCTGATATCCAACGCAATGAATTTTAGCATTTAAAGAAAGAGCATCAATCATTGACTTTATGGTGTTATAGCATTCCGTTGCAGATCCGTCGTTCTTACCAACAATATATAATTTCGCATTTGTAAAACTTTGCTGAACTTTAGCAAAAGCAGACACCAAAATATCAAACCCTTTCGCTTTTGCAAACCTCCCCGTCGCAACAAAGTTTACACAACCGCAATCGCCATAAGGAGACATTCCTTTTTCAAGTTTTCGTTTAATGCCATTTTCATCAACAGGATTAGGCAACACAACAATCTTTTGCTCATCAATCTTCGCAAGTTTTTCAAGGCCATCTTTCATCTCCTGAGTTTGAGCAATAATAGCATCCGCTTTGTTATATACAAATTTCATGAATAATTTTTGTCTCGAAGAAAAGACTTCAACATTATTATCACTTCGAATCACAAATTTTTTCATCGGAAAGACAAATTTCAACATCAACAACTTTGTATTTATGTTAAAAACTGATGAAAAAACAATGTTTGGTCGCACGCGTATTATTGTTATAAATAAAAGAAATACTTGCAGTATAGGATTCGAAAAACGAATATGGCGAACCTCAAAGCCATCAGGAATGAACTTTGCAATTAAATTATCACCTTTTCCAACACTGCAGAAAAAAACATCATATTTATCAGCATTCAAATTCTTTCCAATCGTAACAGTAACGCGTTCAGCCCCACCTACGCCTGATTGTAAAAACATTAAAATCTTTTTCTTCATTGCAAACTACCTCAGCGGGTTCTTGTCGCTCTTATACCACATCATGAACTCGGCGATGCCGTCGTGCAGGCTCCAGTGGGGCTTGTAACCGCATTCTGCCTCGAGTTTCGCGGTGTCGGCATTCGTCTGGTAAACGTCGCCCGGCTGCATCGGCAGGAATTCCTTCTTCGCGGACTCGCCGTAGGCGTTCTCAATTTCGGCGATAAAATCCATCAGTTTTACCGGGTGGCTACAACCAATGTTGTACACCTTATAGGGCACGCCGTTTGGGCATTCCGCGGCGACAGGCATATGGTCGAGCGCATGCACGCTGCCTTCCGCGATGTCGTCGATGTAGGTGAAGTCGCGAATCATGTCGCCATTGTTGAACACCTTGATGGGTTCGCCCTTCGAGATGGCGCGGGCAAAGAGCATCGGGCTCATGTCGGGGCGGCCCCACGGGCCATAAACCGTAAAGTAGCGCAGGCCCGTCGCAGAAATCCCGTAGAGTTTCGAGTAGGCGTGAGCCATCAGCTCGTTACTCTTCTTGCTTGCTGCATACAAACTAACCGGATTGTCGACCTTGTCATCCTCGCAGTAGGGCACCTTGCTGTTGAGGCCATAGACGGAACTCGATGAAGCGTAGAGCAGGTACGGCACGCTGTTGTTGCGGCATGCCTCCAGGATGTTCAGGAACCCGACCATGTTGCTCTGCATGTAGACATACGGGTTCGTAATGGAATAGCGCACGCCCGCCTGGGCCGCGAGGTTCACCACCTTGTCGAACTTCTCGGCGGCAAATAGTTTGTCGATGGATTCCTTGTCGGCCAGGTCCATACGCACGAAGCGCGCCCCCGCGAGCGTAGAACTTTCGAGCATCTGCCCGAAGGGAATATCGGCAAGCACACCACCGTTAGCCGAACGGAAGCCGTTTTCCCACAGGCGTCCGTATTTGAGGCGCACATCGTAGTAGTCGTTGATGTTGTCAAGCCCGACAACATTGTCCCCGCGAGCCGAAAGCATCGCCATAATCTTCGAGGCGATAAAACCCGCCGCACCAGTCACAAGAATCTTCATTTTCAAATTCCTAATAAACTCATATCTTCCGGTTTATATAACCTTCAGTTGCATTTTCGCGATGTTTAATAACGCAGGGATTCCCAAATACAATCGAATGGGAAGGAATATCACAATTTACAAAAGTATTTGGAGCAATCATCACATCGTCACCTATCGTTATTTTTCCAACAATAGTTGCGTTCACTCCAATCCAAACTTCATTTCCAATAACGGGAGTTCCTTTTTTAAGCCCTCTGTTTTCTTGTCCAATAGTAACACCTTTGTGAATGTTACAATTGTTTCCTATTTTCACATTAGGGTTTATTGTGATACAATAGGGATGTCCGATATACAAACCGGGACCAATATCGGTAGAAGTTCCTATTTCCACATGATAAAATTTTTTAGACATCGTAAATAGCAATTTGTATAGCTTTTTCAAAATTGATTTTGAAATCTGTGTTTTTCTGAAAAATTTTTGATAAATAGGCATTTTACCTAAATATCTTTTTTTATCCATTTTGTAAACATCGTCTGTAAAATAATTTTTTAAACAAAGGGTCATAGTTTCATCTCCATCATTTTTTTTTGAATAAATTTTTCATCAGGAAGATTTTGCAGTAGTTTTATCTTTTCTTTTGCTGACATTCCCTTACTATTGAGATTGTATTTTAAGTTTCGTTCAATATAATCTTCAATCGTGCATATGATTCTTGCTGGATTACCCCCAATAACGACATTCGAGGGAACAGATTTTGTCACGACACTACATGCTGCCACAAGAACATTATCGCCAATAGATACACCTGGCATAATTGTCACGTCATTTCCAAGATATACATAATCACCTATGGCAACTTTTCCAAAGCAGTCAAATTTTGGATGTTTCATGCGAACTGCCCCCCCCCCGCCATGAGTATGCATTTTAATTCCGCGAGTTATTTGGCAATGACTCCCAATAGTGATTAAGTACGGTTCGGAACTCCAAAAATCACAAGCGATGAAGTTGTCTGTCCCCATCTTTACACCCGCCATACGAGCTCGTTTTTCAGGAGAAAATAAGATTTTTTTCAATAGCGAAATTATCTTTTTCATACCCACTTCATTACAACAAATTAAACAAAGGTTCAAATACATATGGCATCAGATAAGCATCTTGCCATATGGCTCGAAATCTAAAAATCATCCAGGCGATAAAACAAATTAAGCACAAGGTTCGAAAATGACACTTATTGTGCGAAAAATAACATATCTTCACCAGTTGTAACACGACGCACCACATTGCAATTCGCGGCAAATAAAACATTTCGTAACCTCGCCAAGCGCCCATAAAAAAACACATTGGAATCATCATAAAATCATAGGCACACATCAAATACAATGCGCGTAAACGATTTTTATCAACATTGTCTAGTTGCATAGAAAACAAGGTCATTCTCTTCCGCAATAAAAAAATCGCCCCGGCAAGAACAATTTGCTCAAAACTAATTTTCCAATAATTATCGAAAAAACTACGGCCAATAGCATGTTTTGCATAACTTTGATATGCTCCACCCAAATCGGCATCAGCAAAATGAGCTAAAAAAAATGATCGAACCATAATACCAAATACCGATGTTGCTACAATCATTAAAATAATTGTTTTTCTATTCAAATCTCTTTTTTCAAAGATAAGCCAAAAGGGAATAAATCCGACATAGATAAATGATATTTTATGGACAAAAAGGGTTGCCACCGCAAAGCAAATTCCGACATATGTCCGTTTACAGAAAATCAGAACCAACGCTAACATCAAAAAAGCATACGCCGTAGTTGAACGGATTGTATTAAAGCCCACCCAGTAAATAAAAATCAGCAATACGCATGGTATATACTCCACTTTTTTTAACAAAAAGGTTTTTAAAAAAAGCACAAAAGAGACTGCTATAAAACCATACAAAAAACAGAACCACACATGATAATCGCCGGTAAAAAAGCGGACCAACTTGTTCATGTATAAAAAAAGAATGTCGTTATGTTGCAACCAAGTCCAATTCATCCACGCACTATTATTACAAATCTCAAAAAGATGTATGTAATTCGGAGCATCTGTTCCTCCAATAGCGCCATACCCAAGACGCCGAACCATCCGAAATGCAGCAATAATCATTAACAAGGTGCAAAACAGGGAAAAATAGAAAAAATGACTTTTCGCTCCTTTATGTTCCATTTGTTTTTCTTTTCTAAAATATTGCATAGAAAGCACACCTATTACCACGAAAAAAAGCATGCTCAAATTACTCCAATGCGCACTCATGCCTTATTCCTGTTTAAAAAATTCAACACACGCCGCACCATATCCAAAACTTCTTTTTTAAATAGTAGATATGCAAAAACATCGACAATCAAAACAGCAACACAAATCACACCCATATCCATAGTCACAGAGGGAACCAATAGTACAACAATAACGAATAAAATACCTAAAATACTTTTACCTACATTAGGTATTGACTTGTAATATTTCTGACCCATGACTGTATTAAGAATATACAAGAAAACACCTGCCATGGCATTCGCCCACGCCGCACCGAGTATCGACAAGTAAGGAATAAGAAAAAGACTTAAAGCAACATTCACCAATACCGAAAAAGAGTGTGTTATTAAAGTTATATGATTCTTTTTCGCAAGAGCAATTCCCTTATCAGTAGTTTCCAGAACAAAATACATCATAGGAGAAACTAATACCAAAGAAAAGAATTGCTTGCTTGCGTGAAATTGTTGTCCAATTACCAAATAGATGACATCCCTAAACACAACTAAGCCAGAAGCAATAACTATAGCCAAGACTAAGACATAATTATGCATTATGCATATTTTCGTTTGCTCCGATTGATAATTTTTGTAAACGTATGCAGACCAATAAGTAGCAAAGCCTCCCTTTATAGCAGATAAAATCTGTCCAAATGTATGCGTAGACGCATATATCCCTAAAGAATAAGTGTTCAACAGAGAACTTATAATTTGACAATTCAAATATGAATTTAAGTATGTCACGATATATGTAGGAGCACTAAAAAGGGCAAACCGAAAATATGGTCCATAATTTGAAAAATCAATTTTAAAATCATACTTTCGATCCGCCGTCAAAGGTAGGATTTCTGAACTCTGCACAAAAATATACGTCAACAAAACAGTAAAAGTCCCAATAGATAAAATCAAAACAATATATTCAAATCCGTTCGTAAAAAAGGCTGCACAAATAACTAAAACTCTGGACAAACAGTTCATTAATATATTCTGGACAGTATACTGTTTTACCCTAAAAGACATTCGAAATGAAATATTCAAATATCTCAACACAATTTGAGAAAACGTATATAAGAAACATAACCCCAAAAGAGACCGAGAATAAAATCCAAAAATAGAATTTGAGATTTCATTTCCCCAAAAGGTAACACATAATATCCCCACAGACAGACACATTACAAAAGAAAGAACAATAATTTTGTATAAAAGTTGATGAACAGAATTATTCAAGGGGGGTTCATTATAAAAACGAATCAATGCGCCATCCATACCCAGCGACAAAACATACATCAATACCGCAGTAAACGAGTAAAACAAAGACACCAAGCCGTATACATCTGGAGGCAACAATCTTGTAGTCAATATCACAGAGACGAATCCCACAATGAGATTCGCCCAAGTAGATACAGAATACTTTGCAATTCCTACAGCAATTGAATTTTTCTTTCCCATTTTATTCACACCAAAGATCTAAATCGCTTTTTATAAGCATTTATCTCATCTGCAGCACCGTAAACATCCTTTTTCAACAAAGACAACAAATATTTTTTTTTCTTAAAAACGAATAAAGGCTTGGATATTTTGAACAAATAGCAAAATATATAGAACGGAACATTTAACCAATTAATTATATACTTGCGAAAAGATTTTAAATTGTACATATCTAATCTATTTGAGCCATAATCAAATTGGTGTTTTTTCAATTCACCTGTTATCAACTTTTCGCACAAATCTGCGATTTGCGCATACGCCATCTGTCCTTTTCCATTGCCATAAAAAATTTCAAATTTTTGCGAGTCAATCGGAAATGAATATTTTTGTTCCGAGAGAGATTTTACAAAATCATCATAGTTTTCAATAGAACTTGATTCAGCCAAAATGCTAACTTCTAAATTCTTTTCAATCGGAACTGGTCTCAGAATATAACAAGTCTTTCGTGCGAAATAAATATCCGCAATCGAAGTACTATACCAATTATATACACGGTCAACAATCTTCGCCCATTGCCGCATAGAGTATTCTCCTATACAAATGAAATTTTTTCGTTCATTTGCAAGTCTTAATACTCGAGAATCTATTTTTTCTGCAGGATGAGGCCTATAAATAAATATTTTATTCGGATAATTTTCAGCAGCATTTTTCAACCATTTGAAAATTTCTTCAAATGACTCATTACTAATTCGGCTAAATTCTCTAGCATTAGGATCCATCTTTTCATATTTTTTCAGTTCTTCTTCAGTCCTATTCGCATAAGAAAAAGAAGAAATAAAAAGAACCCATTCTTTACTCAAATCCAGTCCGAATTTAGCCCCAACTTGCGCTCTTGTGAAAAAATAAGAATCAAATTCTCGGCGCATCAAATCCATCGCCATAGATCCCGTTATATGGATGTTTTCATCCGCAATCCCACAAAGTTTATATCGGCGAGCTTGATCTTCACCCCAAGCAATATGATGCGCAAATTTAGCCTGTCCTTTAGGACTATGCACATCAGTAATTGGGTCACAGTCGTTTCCAAGAATTTGTTCGTATTGCAAATCTATGATGGCATCATTTTTCAACCAAATATTTTTTGCGAAACCCACCAACTGCAATTCATCGTACAAATGTGGCACCACTATCACCTTCGGTTTTGTAAAATATTTAAATGGTGAATAAATATTCTTTATGCAAACCGAATACCCTCTTTTTTCCAATTCAACAGATAAAAGAGATGCGTTTTCAAGCTCCCGACTTTTGGTTTCATATAAAATAAGGACATCCATATTCAGCGCTCTTTTTTTACCCAACAGGATTAAACATATGCTTCACTAAATCCTGGGCCTTCGCCAAATCAGCATGCTGCCCTATATCTATCCAAAAACCTGAAAGTGGATAACGTATTGCCAATTTTCCCTTCGCTGTTACAGCATCAATCAAATCCGTCGCATTAAAAAAGGTGTCTTTCGGAATCAAGTTCAATGCTTCTCGCTTAAAAAGATATATACCGGCATTTGCATAATAGTTATAAACCGGTTTTTCCTTGACGCCTTTGATTTCACGACCATCCAAATCAAAAATCCCATAAGGAACATTAATTGTGTAAGGAACAGCCGCCACACTCATCATGGCATCATGCTCCTTGAAATGGAGATAGAAATCCTCGAAATCAATATTTGTAAACAAGTCAGAATTCATAACGAGAATCGTATCGTTTTTAAATCCCTTAACAAATTGAATACTGCCTATTGTTCCGAGAAATTTGGGTTCTTCAACAGTATCCACTTTGACCCCATTACGCGGGACAGCGAAATGCTCATGAAGTTGCTCTTTAAGATAGTTTACCGTAACACTTATGTTCTTTACGCCGTATTCTATTAACCGATCAATATTATAATCAATAATGCACTTGTCACCCACTTTTACCAAGGGCTTCGGCGTTTTTTCGGTGAGAGGGCGAAGACGCTCTCCCTTTCCGCCAGCCATAAGTACAGCATCTATAGGCAAATGAGACTTATACGCAATTAAATCGTAAATGTCAACAATTTTCCCTTTTTGGTCCACACAGGGAACTTGCTTGATTCCTTTGGATTTAAAGGATCGAAGGCTCCTTATAATATCGTCATCGTTCACAAGCACCTTAGAAAAATTCTTATGAGCCGCATTAACGACGCAATCATTCAGTTGCCCACCCTGCAAAAGATATCGACGAACATCGCCATCCGTCAAAGTTCCAAGCAATGCATCATTTTCATCTGCAACAAAAACAGTCAAATTTCTAGAATCATTGACTGCCGCCAAGGCTTCTAGAACCGTAGCACTACTTTTAATCACACCTTTCATTTTTTATACTAGTCCTTCTTTCAAAACAAGTTCTGCAACTTTCCAATCAAACATCGTATCTAAATCGATAGAGTGCATCGTATCCATTTCGAACATTGTTATCTTTGTCATTCCTGCAAGGCCCTTTTCTTTTAGGGCTTTCGGATTAATCACATACACTGCGCCATTATATTCATAAGCTTTGGGAGCATCCTGGCGACGACAAATAGTACCGTCGCCTTTAGACACCTGCAAATATCCTTCGGCATTCACCTCATAACAGTTATAATAAGGATTTGAGACAGCTTCCTTAACCGTCGTCACCATATCCAGCGAGTCGTTATAGCGTTCATAGCAACCGAGCACATCGTCCTTCGTCCTGAACGGAGACGTCGGCTGCAGCAAAACGATATGGTCAATTTTCTTGCCTTTGTCTTCAAAAAATTTCAACGCATGCAGGATTACCTCGTTCGAGCCGCAATTGTCGGTAGCTAATTCGGCCGGACGCTTGAACGGAACTTTCAGGCCATAATCTTCAACTACCTTGATAATTTCGTCATCATCGGTGGTCACGCAGATATTCTCATCAGAAGTAATCTGTCGGGCAACATCAATGGAATAGCAAATCAGAGGTTTCCCGCCAAGAGGCTTGATATTCTTGTGGGGAATCCCCTTGCTGCCACCACGGGCAGGAATTACAACAAGTACATTTTCAAACATTTATGCCATCCTTATCGGGTCATCTTCTCTGTAATCGCACAAGGCGGTCGAGTCGACAACAAGATCCCAATAGCGGGCGCTAATTCCGGAATCGGCGCGCTTGACAACCAGCTTGTCTTCCGTAAGTATTTCGCCCTTCTTGATATCGTACTTTGCAAGAATCGATTTCAGAACCACTTTGGATATGGAACGCTCGCTCGCGTTCGGTTGCTTGATTCCATCGCCCAAAGCCTGCTCGACATTCCTGATCTTGCGAACCATATCCGCCAATTCCTGTGGTTCCAAGGAAGCCTTGTGGTCAGGGCCTTCCATGTTTCTGTCAAGTGTGAAATGTTTTTCGATGACTTCCGCGCCGAGGGCGACCGCCGCGACAGGGATTTCTACGCCCATCGTATGATCGGAATAGCCCACTTTACACTTGAGCGCATCTTTTATGGTAAGCATCGCGTTCAAGTTCACCTCGTCCATCGGGCACGGGTAATTTGTCGTGCAATGCAGCACCGTAACGTCTTTTGCGCCGGCATTTTTCAACGTTTCGTATGCAATAGAAACATCAGACATTTCGCTCATGCCGGTAGAAATAATCAAGGGCAACCCTTTGCCGGCACAATAGCGAAGGTACGGGATATTCGTAATATCGCCAGAGCCAAGCTTAATGAGAGGGATTCCCAATCCGCACAGGAAATCGAGGGATTCCGTTTCATCCGCCGTAGAAAGGAACTGAATTCCGATTTTGTCGCAATGTTCTTTTACGATACGGAAATTTTCGTAGGACATTTCCAGTTTCTTGAGCATCTCGAACTGGGTGTCATCATTGTTCAGGTTCGCCTTCTGGTAATCTGCCATTTCCGTATTCTTGGCAATGATGAGTTCCGTTTTCCATGTCTGGAACTTGACCGCATCGACTCCGGCCGCCTTCGCCGCATCGCAAAGCTGGATCGCCAAATCCAGACGACCATTATGATTAACACCGGCTTCCGCTATAATGTAAACCTTAGGCATTGGTATCCCTAAACAAAAGTCCGTTATATTTCAACATCAGGATGCCTTCCTTGTAATTATGGAAGGTCGGCTCATTCTTGACGCCCTGAAGGTTATTCAAAATCAACTGCATGAAGTTTACGCCACAACCATACGCATGGGGATGACCTCCGCCGAAGCGGGGATTGATTTCATTGACAAAGACTTCATTTTTTTCGCTCACGAAAACATCGATATCAATCGGGCCCCTGAGTCCCTTGATATTGGTAATTTTCTTCACCTCGGCAAGAACCGCATCCGACTTCACCGATATGGCCTTGTCTGTTTCTCCGGCCCTCATCGCGATTTTTTTCTTCATGAACACGGAAACCAGTTCGCCCGAAATCATGTCGAAATAGGCGTCCACACCATATTCATCGCCCTTGATAAACGGTTGGTAGATATACTTGTCGTTACCCTTTGTCGCCTCGAAATCATTTTCGGATTCGACTTTCTTAATACCGATGCTCGCACTGCCATCCCTCAGCTTGGCAAACAGAGGGTATTTCCATTCGCCAGACCTGAGTTTTTCGACAGCCGATTCATAGGAGCCTACCGTATCGACCAGCTTGATAGTATTCCTGTAGGTATTAAAGAAGCCGAACTTGTCAAAGGTTTCCTTGATGAATTCAATATCGCTAAGAATGAGCTTAATACCATGCTTTTCGAAACGATCCTTATAGTCCGAAAGCAATACCAGTTCCGGGTCAATCAAGGTCAGTACGGCCTTGACATCCTTTTCTACGCAAATCTTTACGACGTCGTCAATGTAAGTCGACAGGTTGCTAAAATCCTTCTTTATGCAGAAAAATTCATCGCCTGCATACAAGGCGGGAGCATACGGGCTCATGTCCAATGTGTAGACAAAGCATCCGACCTTGTGGAACGTTTCCTTGAAATATTCCACAATTTCAACCCGTCGACCGGGACTCAAGATCATCAAGTTCATTTGCATAGGTTGCTCTTTTGAATGAATTCCGAAGTTTCCCATTTTTTCCTGGCTACAATGATTTCTTCGCCATCTTTTACATAGACGTTGGGATAATACTCGATAAACAGCGGCGACAGGACCATGGAATACGCTCCCGTATTCTTGAGCTCAATGATGTCACCCACGCTCAGTTCGCGCTCCCCGTTCAGTTCAAGGAAGCGATCGTTTTCAATGCAGGAATAGCCGGATACGACCTGACGGTCGATTCTGTTTTCCTTGCTTGCCGTAAACGTCGACATAAACTTCACGGGATTCATCTGGGGAGCAATCTGCTTTACCGATCCGTCCGTAAAGACGAGGCGAACCCCCTTGATATCCTTAGTCCCGAGAACCTTGCATACATAGGAGAACGGAGAAGCCACAAGAGCCGCGCCCGGTTCCATAATCAAGTTGACAGAACTGTCGATGTCAAAAGATTTCATGACATCAACAATGGTCTTTGCATATTCGCCAAAAGAGGGGGCACCAGGTTTATCGCCGAAAATGCATCCGCCCATATCGAGGTACTCAAGTTGCGTACAGAACTTGGAGCATTCGCACACCTTCGTAGCCACATTCTTGAAGATATTCAAGCTCTTGGTTTTTGTGCTATGGTGTCCATGGATTCCGGAGATGACAACTCCAGGAATGTCGCGCAGTTCACGGACAGCCCTTTCAAAATCGCCATTCTCTATATTGAATCCAAATCGACCCGGTTCCTTTCCCGGTATGGTTTCGCCCGGGCACGTTTTTTCCAAATCAAAGTTGATTCTCAAGCCAACTTTGACTTTTCCCAGTTCTCCTACATGTTTTCTTATGAATTCTATTTCCTGAAACGAATCAAGATTTACGATACCTCCGGCCTTCAGCACACTACCCATGGCTTCAAAACCCTTATTCGGACCATTGAAGATAATGCGGTCTTCAGCAAAGCCGACATACTTCGCCAACTCGTATTCAGGAGTCGAAACGACCTCGGCCCACACGCCCTGCTTTTTCATCCAACTGACAAGCCAGGGAAGATTGTTCGTTTTGAAGGAATATCCAATAAAAAAATTTGGCCACGCAGCCTTGAAAGCGTTTTGCATGCCATGCAAGTTCTTTTCAAGTTTCTGAAGATCCAACAAAAAATAAGGGGTCTCAAGCATACAAGTTTTCCCTCAATTTAGACACGATTCTTTTCGAAGACTCTCCGTCTCCATAGGGATTTTCAACCTTCTGGAGTTGAGACCTGAAATCATTCGAGCTAATTTTCTCTAGTGCCAGCTTGAGCGAATCCAAGGTTCCATCCACAGTAACAATGTTCGATGTATAAAGACGCCCTAACTGGCGCTCGCCCAAATTGATTACCGGGACCTTCACAAAGGGGCTTTCAAAGATGCCACTAGAAGAATTGCCCACCATGAAGTCAACCTGATAGAGAATGCTCAAGTATCTCGCCTGACCTAATGACGGATAGACATGGAGATTCTTGTGTTCCTTCGCAAAGGCTTCGAAACGTTCATTGATTACCGTTCCGCCGAAATCAGCGTTGGACTTTGTCAGAACGACTTCATAATCGCGTAGGCTACTATCAAAAAATTCGCACAGGCTTTGAACACGGCCGAGGTTTTCTTCCAAAGAAAGGACCGTCTCGGAATGATAGGTGCATATCGCCCATTTTTTCGAGGCGTCAATCTTTAGTGATTCCGCCAACTCATCCCTGTTCCAGACACGGATTCTCTTGAAATTGTCTAGATTCGTTTCACCGACAACAAAAACATTCTTGGAACTGCCGCGCATCCGTTCCACACGCTGCGCAGACACTTCCGTTCCAGGGAAATGGTATGTACTCAACATCGTGACCGCATTACGGACTTGATTGTCGAGGGCGCCCTCCGTAATGTCGCCACCGGCAATATGCGCAATGGGAATATTGAGCATGGTCGCGGCAGAACAAATCGGCAACAATTCATAACGGTCACCCAGAACCACCAGGACATCCGGCTTCAATTCGTCGAAGGCCTTGGAGAACTTATCCAGGCAAACCGACATCGACTTGCATACCGCCAATTTAGACGAAGAGTCGATGTCAATATCGATCTTTGCCGTTATAGGATACCCGTCAGATTCAATAGCCTTGTAGGTATAGCCCTGCTCTTCTGACAGGTGCCCCCCCGTAACGATCAATTGCAACTGCAAATCCGAAGCACGAGCCACCTCGTCAATGACCCATCTCAACAAGCCGTATTCCGACCTGGCCGCAGTTACAATACAGATCTTCTTCATTTCCTAGACTCTCGCGCTGCTCGGAATGTTGACGACCCTGTCCGCAAACCAGATGGTATTTGCAAGACTGTCGTGTTCGCAATGTTCAAACATCGGGAGCCTGTTCATCAGCTCCCAAATGGGGCGGGTCATCACGCCATTGTCGTTGGTATACTGCAGGAATTCCAACTGTTTTTCCTTGCTTTCCGTAATTACGGCGTTGAGCCAATAATTGCTGAAGCAGTTTTCCGGTTCGACAAAGAAGTCTATTCCGTCAACATTCTTGAAAAATTCTGCATAAGCGGCAGCAACTTCACGCTTGCTTGCAATCAGTTTGTCAATGTATTCCAACTGGGCACAACCGAGGGCAGCATTGATGTTCGGCATACGGTAGTTGTAACCGATATGGTCATGACGGAATTCCCAACGGTGCGGAACCTTCGCCTGAGTCGTAATATGCTTCGCCATATTGCCAAGTTCTTCGTTCTGGAAAAGCATCATGCCGCCGCCGCCAGTGGTAATCGTCTTGTTTCCGTTGAAGCTGATCGCACCGACCTTGCCGAACGTTCCCGTATGCTTGCCCTTGTACTTGGAACCGATGCTTTCAGCGGCATCTTCAACCAATTCGATATGATATTCTTCGCAAACCTGAGCCAGTTCCTCGATACGAACCGGGTGACCAAACGTATGCATCGGAACGCAAGCCTTGATGCGACGGCCCGAATTCTTGTTGAAGCACTGGCCATCCTTGATTTCTGCGTTCTTGCAGAGCCATTCCCGAATAGCATCCGGAGAAAGGCCCATAGTCGATTTATCGACATCGATAAAAACAGGGCGCGCTCCAATATAGGAGAGAGCGTTACATGTCGCAATGAAAGTCAAAGCCTGCGTCAGGACTTCATCGTCACGTTCTACACCGGCCATCATCAGGGACATGTGCAAAGCGTTTGTTCCGCTTACGCACACCACGGCCCTTTTAGCCCCCGTAAAGGCAGCCATATCGTTTTCAAAACGATCAACGAACTTACCCACGCTCGAAACGAATGTGGTGTCGATGCATTCGTTTAGATACTTCTTTTCATTACCGATGAACTTAGGAACACTGAGCGGCACAAAGTCGTTCGTATTGTATAATTCGTGTACGAAGTTAACGATTTTTTGTAGCATAGTTACATCTTCTGGTCTAAGTTTTTGCCTTTTTCTTCGTGTTCAAAATTGGGAATAAAGCGTTTGATTGCGTCCACCACCTCGGATTTTGTGAAGTCTTCGCGAGCAAAGATCGCTTCGATTTCGTCGAAGAACTTTTCAATTTCACCCAGCGGGCGCTTCTTCACCTCTTCAATAACACCCAGGCTATTGAAGCGCTGCATGTTCAGCTTTTCTCCGGGAACATAAAATTCTTCGTAGGCCTTTTCGCCGGTCGTATCGCTCTTGAAATAGACTACCGGATAAGTATCGCTTTCGTAAGGCATCTCTGCTGCAAACTTTTTCGCTTCGGCATCTGTCGCACATTCGTGTTTTTTGTAGCCTTCGCTCTTTACGAATTCATCGCAGATTGCAGAGAACGTAAGCATCTGTTCTTCACCCAGTTTCGGGAAGAAAATTTCACCATTGTTGCCAAGAATGCAGGCCAGCATGCAAATCTGCCCGCTCTCTTCGGGCGACACGAAATAACGCTTGACATCGTTCGGGGCGGCAAGGGGCTGTTTCTTCTGGACTCGATGCATCCAGCCATCCGGAAGTGAGCCATTCGAGAACGCCACATTTGCAAATCGAGCGGTAGTCACTTTGAACTTGGTGGTATAGGCCATTACGAGGTCTTCCATGATGCGTTTGCTTGCGCCCATGATATTTACAGGATTCGCCGCCTTATCCGTACTCACGCAGAAGAAATGTTTGGGTGGATGTTCGGCCAAAAGATCCATCAGTTTTTTAGCCTTGATGTCGTTGTTTTCGATGAGCGCCTGAACAGAATACTTGTCCTTTTCGCTACGCACATGCTTATGGGCGCTAAAGTTCGCAACGATGTCAAAACCTTTTTCTTCGCGGAAGATTCGAGCAAAGATCGGGTCGGCAAAGTTGAGCGTATAGGCTCGGTATTCCGGCGGAACCACAAGTCCGTCAGTCGAACGCAGGTCACGCGTCAACTCGGCAAGGCCATTTTCATTTAAATCGATTACAACCAACTTGGCTGGCTTAAAACGGAGAATTGCCTTAATATAAGAAGAGCCGATAGAACCGGCACCTCCAATCACACAGACGCTTTTACCTTGTATTTCTTCGGTAAGCTTTGCAGAATTTGCCAGGATATCACCTTCGAACATGCTCGAAGAACGATGCGTTACACTGTCACCAATAAACTTTGAAAGAACGAACATTGTTGAGACCTTTTTTACCAAAAATTATGCAACAAGACAAACTACGCACATTATGTCTGCCACTCCTTAATATGAGGGCCTTTGATTTTTTGTGTTCTAAGACAGGAAATTTTTTCCTTCAAGAATTCCACAGGAAAACAGAACATCGCCAGCAAATACCGCTTTCGTGTGTGTTTTTCCTTGATTATGCGATACACAAAACGGAGGTTCAGTAGATCAAAGATCTTGGGGTAGTAGGTAATCTTGTTCTTTGCCGTCTGCGAAATAAAGCCACCGCATGTAAAGGCGATTCCGCCAAATCCGGTTTCTTTCAGGCGTTCCAAGAACTTTTCCTGCCGTACGATTCCCATTCCGCAAATCACGAAATCAGGATTGACTCTCATAATTTTTTTGATTTCGGCATCCAATTCATGCTCGCCGGCAAAGTAGCCGTTGCGAGATCCAACAAAAGCCAGCTTGGGATAGTGTTCGCCGAATATGGATACAGACCGTTCCACTTCATCCTGCTTCCCGGCAACGACGTAGATGCTCTTGCCGTGGACTTCCGAATAGCGGAACAATTCCGGGGCGAGCGAGGTCATGTCAAAACTGCGACGTTTAACGTGTTTACGGTAGAGCAACTTCACGGCAAGCGCTAAAAACTTGCCGTCAACAAAGATCCCGTCGAATTTTGAGAAAAGATCTTTGTGTTTAAGGGCGTCCAAGTATGAGACTGGGTTGAGGAACGTGTAGATTTTGCCCTTATCTTCAAACATTTCCGTGTAGCACGGATTCGTCGCGATGATTTTTTGAACCAAGGAGGAAATCTGCATCATGTTTCCTCAAAAATCTCCGCATCCAACGCGCGAAAACCCCTCAGTTTGGGGAAAACTGCGGTCACTTGGTCGGACAAGGAAAATTCGCGATTCAACACCATTTAAAATACCAATAAAACGTTAGATAATACATAAAATTTACATTTTTATAAGTGTCGTTACAAGGGCTACCGACCAAAAATGTGTTGTTTTTCGCACGAAATACTTTTTTTCGCG
>Ga0310694_10001646_pt1 | contig 24686 bp, 23 predicted proteins | sample 174DNAGHGhighgp2_FD_203884 | JGI IMG/M metagenome (GOLD analysis project Ga0310694, IMG submission 203884) | Sheep rumen microbial communities from Palmerston North, Manawatu-Wanganui, New Zealand - 1742 DNA GHGhigh gp2 (v2) (version 2) | ecosystem: Host-associated > Mammals > Digestive system...
AAGAGCAGCCCCGGCGAGATCCTCGCCGCGATCGCCGCCTTCAATGCCGAGGGGCGGCCGGTCTGGAAGCCGATGCACATGCAGCCCATTTACCGCACCCACGCCTTCATCACGGCCGAAGGGAACGGGCGCGCCCGCAGCAACGCCTACATAGCCGGCTCCGGCATCGACGTGGGCGCGGATATCTTCCGCCGCGGCCTCTGCCTGCCGAGCGACAACAAAATGACGCCCGAGCAGCAGGATCGGATCATCGAGATCATACACCGCTGCTTTGCGTAAGCAGAAGAATTGAAGAGACATGAAAGAATATATAAGCTGCTGGAAGCTGCTTTTAACCGCTGACGGAAGAAGCTCTGCAGAAGGAAAAGAGCTTGACAGACATATAGACAGAAGCAGATGCTTTGAATGAACCGAACTCCGATCCGGATATTTTTTACGTCAGCGTTATGACTTTGCAATTGGAGGAAACCGATGACAATAAAACGCCTGTATCATACTGTGAGACTGTTTCTGGCCCTTACTCCGGGCAGACGTGCAGAATACCTGAAAAAGCATGACATATTTGACGCTGTCGGGGAAAACTGCGGATGGGGCCCGATAAAGATGCCGATCTATGGGAAGATGATCAGGCTGCATGATAATGTTTTTATTCATAAGCATGCTTCGCTGATCACACATGATATGGTGAATAAGTTCCTGATGAAAATGGACCCGGCGGCGGGCTTTGAAAAGGCGGAGCGCGTCGGCTGTATTGAAATCATGGATAATGTCTATGTCAGCACGCAGGCGATCATCATGCCGAATGTACGCATTGGACGCAACTGCATGATTTCGGCGGGCGCTGTGGTAACTGGTGATATCCCTGATAACTCGGTTGTGGCAGGCAATCCCGCACGCGTGGTCGGACACATGGATTCGTTTATAGCATGGCGGCTTGCGACGGAGAGCAGCAACCCGAAATTCCTGAACCAACGTCTGCCGGAAGCAACCGCAAAGGAACAGTGGAAACAGTTTGAGCAGTCGCGGAACAGAACGCAGACACAACAGACGGATATTCCCGACACGGTCAGCGATGACGCGCATTTGAACGCTGTGAGAGAACGGATTACTGCTCTGCTCGCGGAACCGTTGAACGGAGTTGATCTCACACGCGAGCAGGCACTGGTTGACGGTAACATACTGGATTCTCTGAGCATGATGACCGTCATCGGCTTGCTCGAGGAGGGGTTTTCACTCAAGATTCCCTTCTCGGAGGTGACGGCCTACAATTTCAACAGCGTTGACCATATGGCCCGCATGATCCATCGTCTGACGCAGGGAGAGGCGGCAGCCGCGATTGCAGCTGAGGCTGCTCCCGTGTCTGTCGGGAAACCTGCCAGAGCATTGAAGCTGGATGAGCGGGACGCCAATACACCCGTTGTACAGCGAATCCTCATGAACGCCCTGCGCCAGCCGGATGCCCCGGCCATCATTGTTAACGATCAGATTACCACTTATGGAAGACTGGCAGACTACATCCTTTCTATAAGCTCCTGGCTGCGTGAGCAGGGCATCCGCCAGGGCGACTGCGTTTGCGTGCAGGCGCTTCATGATCCGGCGTGCACTGCCAGCTATTACGGTATTCATCTGGCAGGCGCTGTTCTCATCCCGGTTGAAAAAAGCGCAGGCAAAGCCCGTATTCTGGAAATCGCGAAGGAGACAGATGCAAAGCTGATCATAGGTTTGAATGCCGAGCAGGCTGACATTCCATGGACGGATTACAGTACGGTCCGCACCGTCATGGAGCGGGAGCACTTCAGCGCGGAAACGCCCGTTGTCTACCCGGAGCTTGACTGGCCCTGCGAAATGATCTTTACGACAGGTACCACGGGTAAATCCAAGGGCGCAGTAGTGACCCACCGGCAGCTTTCCCGGTATGTCTATGTATCAACCAAATGCGTGGAAATGAAGGAGAATAACCGCCACATTCTTACCTCGCCGCTCAACCATGCCGGCGGAATGCGAGGTCCCCACCGGATGCTGGCCAATGGCTGCAGTATTGTCTTTCTGGATGGAATGAAGGATCTGGGAAGATATTTTGAAACCATTGAGAAGTATCATGTCAATTCCTTCTTCCTGCCCCCGGCCTCGATTCGCGTCCTTCTGAGCCGCACCGGCGATTACCTGAGCCGCTTCAAGGATCAGATCGACTATGTCTACTGCAGCTCTTCCGCGCTGCTTGAAGGGGATGCCCAAAAGCTGCGGGAGCTGCTGCCAAATAGCAGACTCTATAACGGCTATGAGTCAACGGAGACGCCGTGCGTTTCGGTATATAACTTCAATACGGACCACATGCTGGCTAACTGCGTGGGCAAACCCAATGATGGCGTGGAGCTGGCCATTCTGCTTGAAGACGGAACGATGACCCAGGAGCCGGATAAGATCGGGCAGATCTGTGTAAAGAGCGGCATGAACATCAAGGGGTATTACAACGAGCCGGAGCTGACAAAGTCTGTGTTTCGCGGTGACTGGTTTGTGTCCAGCGATCTGGGCAGTCTGGACAGCGAGGGACGGCTGTTTATCCTGGGGCGCAAGGGTGATGTGATCAATCTCGGCGGATATAAAATTGCCCCGACCGATGTGGAGGATGCGGCTACCCGTTCCGGCTTGATTGATGAATGCATTTGCATTCAGGATTTTGATGAATACGGCGTACCGTACCTGAAGCTCCTTGTCGTCTCCTCCAAGGAAGATGAATTTGATCCCAAGCGGCTGAATGCTTACCTGGCAGAGAGACTGGAGGCGTATAAGGTCCCCCGAAAAATCGAACTGACAGACAGCATCCACAAGACCTTTAACGGCAAAATAGACCGAAAAGCATACAAAAAGAATAACGCACAGGATCGAAATGGCCATACCTGAGAAGCGAAATAATGAGCATCAGAAGCACATCCGGGTATATAAAAACACTTGGCATCACGGCATGTCGACTAGTGAAGTACCGGCGATTCCGGGCGTTTTATACCCGCACGGCGTACAGACAATGAATTGGGCATTTTCCCGCTGTAACGGGGTTCCCATAAAGGTTGAGGGTAGCGCTTCGGGTACAGCGGCGGAGGAACAATGAAATCATTCATCGGTGTTTTCGGCAAAGAGCTGTTGTGGACTAGGGAGGAAAAGTATGAACATTTTTGGAGAGAAAATAGTGCTCAGAGCTATCGAGCCGGAAGATAATAAGATGCTGCTCGAACTGATTAATGATCCCGAAACCGAAAGAATGCTGGGCGGGACTTCCTGGCCGGTTTCAATGGACAGCCAGATGAAATGGTATGCCCACCTAGATGGTTCCTCCTCTGTACTGCGCTGCATCGTTGCGGATCAAAAGGACAATTCCCCGTTGGGGACTCTGATTATGAATGAAATCGATCAAAGAAACGGGGTTGCGCATATCCATGTAAAAATGGCGGCAGGGGAAACCCGGGGAAAAGGCTACGGGACTGATGCGGTCAATACCATTGTGCAGTATGCGTTTGAAGAATTAAGACTTCACTGTGTTTTTGCAAATGTTATTTCCTATAATGCCGCATCGATCAGAATGCTTGAGAAATGCGGATTCCATCGAGACGGCATTTTAAGAGAGAGAGTATACAAACAGGGAAAGTATTTTGACGAATACACCTATTCAAAGCTGGCAACGGACGAATAAAACAGATGGAATACATAAGAGAGCTGGGGAGCGAATTCCATGAGATGCCCGCCGAATGCGGCGGCGGCATCAAATTGCCGCGCCCGGGAACACTTGTTTTTTCCGGAAGAACAGCGATCGAAGCGGTGTTGAAGAAGCTTCCGGCTGCGCGCTCTGTGCTGCTTCCCTCGTATTGCTGCGATTCCATGATCGTTCCGTTCAGAAAGGCCGCGATCGAGACTCGCTTTTACGATGTCGGATGGAATGAGGGCTTTGAGATCAAGGCAGAGGGAACAGCAGATATTCTCCTCTGGTGCAACTATTTCGGTTTTAAAAATGAGATACCGGCGTTTGACGGCGTTATCATAGAGGATATTACGCATAGCTTTTTATCGGAACAGCAATATCACGAGAAAAGCGATTATCTGGTTGCGTCCATACGGAAATGGGAACCGTTAAACTGCGGGGGGTATTGTTCCGTTGAGGCCGGCAGGCAACTGCCACCGAAGGAATATATAGACCTGAAGACCGCCGCGATGAAGCTGAAAGCAAGGTATCTGAGCAGCCATGACGCGGAGGAAAAACAAAAGTATTTGCAGATGTTCAAAGAGAGCAATCACTGGCTGGGTGAACATTATTCTGGCCTGTCCATAGATCCCGCTTCCCGGGCGTTTCTTGACCATGTAGACGTTCAGGCACAGAGACGGAAAAGAAGGCAGAACGCAGAAGCCTTGTATCGGGGATTAAAGGACAAAGTGCGTTTCGTGTTTCAAGAGGAGGAAATGGATTGCCCGTTGTTTGTTCCAGTCCTTCTTCCGAACAGGGACGAAGTCAGACAGAAGCTCATTTCAAATCAAATCTATTGCCCGGTGCACTGGCCCAGGCCAGAAGGGTGCAATTCCAATCTGTATGACAGAGAGCTGTCACTCATCTGCGATCAGCGTTATAATGAAGAGGACATGGAATATCAGATTCGCGTTCTGCTTGCATCGATATAAGCATGCTGTGAGGTACAGAGTAAACTGCGGAGTAGAAAAAGAGGTTCAAAATGAAAACCATTCTTATTACCGGCATAGGAGGGCTTACCCCCCGATCAATTGCAACGATCATCAGAGAGAAGCATCCTGACTATACCCTGGTCGGCTGTGATACCGAGAAAAAAGCGATGGGCTTTTTTATGAAAACAGAGGATGACAGAAAACTGATAGACAGGTACTATGTCGTCCCGCGCTGCAATCATCCGGATTATTTCCCGGCCATTGAGAGAATCATTACAGAAAACAATGTGGATTATGCATTTGTTCAGCCGGAGTCCGAGATCGTTGAGTGGGGCCGGTACTTTGAGGATCATGGCCGCTTGCCCTGCCCTGTGTTTATGGGATGCAGGATTTTGTCGGAATCCCTGCGGGACAAGTCAATCATGGCCGAGCTTTTGGAGGGGACGGAATTCATCCCGAAAACAATAAAGGTTACCCAGGAGAATCCCCGCTATGAAGACGTGGAAAAGAAAATCGGATTCCCGTGCTGGATCAGAGCAACAGAGGGAACCGGCGGTCTTGGGAGTCTCCGCCTTGATGACATAAGCAGCTACAAGAGCTGGCTTTTTATTAACTCGCGTATCCCCGAGTTCACGGTTTCTGAGTTTCTAACGGGCCGCCATCTTGCCAACCAGATGCTTTATTATAATGGCGAATACGTGAAAGGCGCGGCGCTTGAGTGTGTGGAATATGTAATGGCTAATACAGCGCCGTCTCATGTGACGGGCAACACGCACTTCGGGCGTTTCCTGAATGAGGATCGAATTAACGAGTTTTGCGACCGGTGCATCAAGTATTTAGAGAAGAAGCTCCAGGTGCCGGCACATGGTATTTTATCGTTTGATCTTAAAGAGGATAAGAATGGCGATCTGAAAGTAACCGAGGTCAATATTCGCCACATGGCATATACCGGTGTCATGGCGCATGTGGGGTTTGACCTCATTGAAGATACGATCAGAATTCATGAGGACGGAGACAGTCGGAACATTGTGAGAGACCCGTTCCATCACTATGAGAAGCCATATATCTTCCTTCGCGATGTCGATGTGGAACCGATTATCCTGGAGAGCGAAAGCATTTTTGATTCGGCGGCACAAACAGTTTAGTGGTGCGCTTTGGAGAGGCGGAGAAAGCTATGAGAGTTCTGGTAATCGCGCCGCACAGAGACGATGAGATTATAGGCGTCGGCGGAACGATTCTGAAAAGAAAGGCTGCGGGAGACTATGTAACGGTCTGTATTGTCGCAGCCAGAGAAGGGGAGATCCTCCCGGATTATATTGAGAAGCTCCAGCGTGAGATGCAGGCGGCACATCGGTTTTGCGGCATAGATGAATATGTTGGCTTTCCTTACCATTCCAGTGAACTTGAGACGGTTCCGAGAGCTGATTTTAACCAGCACTTTTTGAATCTCATTCTTTCTCAGAAGCCGGATGAGGTTTACATCCCGTTCTGGGGAGATATGCAAAAGGACCACCAGGCAGTTACCGAAGCAGCGATGGTTGCGCTGAGAGAAAAATATGATCACCCGGTGAAGAGAATATATGCCTATGAAACTTTGTCGGAAACCGGGATAAACCTTCCGACTGAAAACTTTGCGTTTATTCCGAATGTGTTTGAAGATATATCGGACTATCTGGAGAAGAAGAAAGAGGCGCTGAGTTTCTTTACCACACAAATTCACCCTTTCCCCGATCTGAGATCTTTGGAAACGGTGGAAGCGCTTGCAAAATTCAGAGGGGCAACGGTGAATGTAAAAGCGGCAGAGGCGTTTGTGCTGGTGCGGGAAACGAAGTGAATTGTACGTATGAGAGTATTATTATACAGGGTGTTGAAGAGGCTGTTTGATTTAACAAGCTCTCTCCTGGCAATTTTCGTCACATTTCCGGTTTGGATTGCGGTTGCAATTGGAATCAAGATTTCCAGCAATGGGCCGGTCTTCTATAAAGCAATAAGAGTTGGCAAGGACATGAAGCCGTTTGCTTTGTTCAAGTTTCGGTCGATGCACGTATTTGATCCAACGCGCGGCGTCGGAAACGGGGAGAAAGGGTTTATTGCGGATGAAGACCGCATATTCAAATTCGGAGGATTTCTTCGAAAAAGCAAACTGGATGAATTGCCGCAGCTTTTGAATGTTGTGGCTTCACAGATGTCCGTGGTTGGACCTCGCCCCATGTCGGAGAAAGGGGCGGCCAAATTCTTCGTGGGGGAGTACACCAGCATTCCAAGCGTTAAGCCGGGATTGGCATGCCTTGACAGCTTGTTTGATTATGCACATGGAGAACTGTTTGTAAAAGACGAGGCGGAGTATGCCAGCAAAATACTGCCTGTCAGGACGGAACTGGCCCGCATGTATGTCGAGAAAAAGAATGTAAAATTGGATATTTACTGCATCTTAAGAACGATACAATTGATGTTTGACATCGTTGTTTTGAAAAAGAAATCATTCCCCTATACGAAATACGAAAGAATGGCAATGAAGAAAACCATGAATGGCCAGTAAGACGGAGCAAAGTTATGCTTGACTTTTCAAAAATACGTGTCCTTGTCACAGAAGCGGGCGGAAAACAATCCCTTGCAATGGTGCGGGGCTTAAAGGAATTAGGGTGTCATGTAACAGTCCTGTGCGACAACAAGTACGCCACAGGATATGTTTCTAATCTGCCGGACAGAAAACTGATCGGCAAATATATAACTGCACATGATGAGAGAACACTGCAGGAATTGATCAAGATACTCAGCACCGGGGAGTATGATGTCCTGATGCCGATCGGCGAGCTGGGCACCAACTTCGCAACAGAGCATGAGGAGGAACTGAGCAAGTATGTGAAGCTTGCCTGTGCGCCTCGGGAAACCTATATCAAAGCCTTCAACAAGCAGATCACCTTTGATACCGCAATAGAGAACGGTATTCCGTGCCCTTATACCCGGCACAGCAAGCAGAATATCCATGACTTTCTTTCCAAGTGCAAATTCCCCATTATCATTAAGCCCCGCCAGGGGCTTGGCTCCATCGGCTTTCACAAGTTTGAAAAGCGGGAGGATTTCTGGCCCTACATGAAGGAGAAGGGCCTGGACCCGGACGACTATGTGATCCAGGAGTTTGTCAATTTTGAAAAGCGTATCGGGACAAACCTCTTTATGGACCAGAAGGGCAACATCTGCACGTCTTATGCGGTGGACGTCCTGCGCTGGTTCCCGATCGACGCCGGCGCCGGCGTGCTGATCGTTACGGTCGATGCGCACGAGGCGCTCAAATATGCCGGCGAGCTGCTGAAGGCGCTGAAATGGAAGGGCTTTGCCAACGTGGCCTTTATGGTCGATAAAGAGACCGGCGAGCCGCGGCTGCTGGAGATCAACGGGCGCATCCCGGCCAGCGTGAAGATGGCCTATATGTGCGGCTGCAATGTCTCGAGACAGATGCTGGAGATGGCTTATGATCAGGATGTTATCCAGTATCCGGAGAATAACAGGTTCGGCATGTACATCCGGCACCTTGACACGGATATCGCCTGGTTCCTGAAATCTCCGAACCGCTTCCGTACAAAGCCGTCCTGGTTCAGCTGGAAAAATACGCAGGAGATTCTCTATAGCAGGGATGACAAAAAACCGTTTTACGCCCATCTGCTCCAGCAGATTTTCAGCTATAGAAAAAAGATGAAAAAGAAAGAGCACTGAGGAGCAGCCATGGAGCTCAAAAGATTGCAGCAGCCGGAGGCGGCATGATCTGGGAGCTCGTGACAAGAACGGAGTGCTTTAGAAAGAAGCATATTAATGAACACCTATGTTATAATTGCACGTCATCTCGGCACAATCAGCGGAGAAAAAATATACTCATATAACAAAATGAGGTATTTGCTGTCTACAGGCTGGCGCGTTGTCTTCCTGACGGGGAAGAGAGAGACAGCGCCGTTTGAAGAGGATCCCAATTATTCCCATTATGTATATCCTGCTTTGACGTATGCCCCGGATTGCTATACAGAGAGAGAGATTCAAAAAACAGTAGAAAGCATTGCCAAAAAACTTAGCGAGACAAACGGGGATAAATGCATCATAGAAACAGATGCAGCCAATAGAGCCGCATGGGGAGAGCTTATTGCAAAACGTGTTGGAGCAAAGCATCTGGTCTTTCTCCTGCAGGAGACACATCATTATGACGAGGAGACCAGAAAATTCCTCAGATTCAAATATGATCGACATGAACTTGCAGGTATTTCAATTGCCTCCATCGGCAAGATTCTCGCGGATGAGCAGATCGAGCGGAGGGATGATACAAGATTCTTAGCGTTTTCCCAGAATTGTATAGAAGATTGTGAGGACCTGATATCCCCTCGTTTGCCAGAAGATGCAAGCTACACTTTCGGAAGTATTGGAAGACTTGACAAGCGTTGCGTTCCCGCTATTCTGAACGCATTCAAAGAATATGCCAATATGCATCCGGAAGGGACATATAATGTTGTATTGATCGGCGGCGCCGTAGAGAAGGCAATATATCGGAAGAGCCTGAGCGAACTGAAGAAATGTACCAATGTTCATGTAGTTGTTACAGGGTATCTCTACCCTATTCCTTTGTCGCTGATCAGAAATATTGATCTTTTCGTTTCAACGGCTGGCTCGTCAACAAGCAGTTATCGTTTCCATCGCCCAACTGTTCGTGTTCATCCGATTACGGGTGAGCCCTGCGGGATAGTTGGTCTGGACGATTTAAATGGAAGAACGATGTATGATGTAATGCCCGATACAACGATCTGCGAATGCATGGAAAGGGCACTCAAAAACGCGGATAAAATCGAGTATGTGTACAATGGCTATGATGATTATTACGAGCGAATGAAGACTGAATTTGACCGGCAGCTGAAAATAGCAGATATACCTTGCCGTGTTGAGTATTATGATGAGATGCAGCTGATGAAGATTAAAACGACTCGCATCAGGGGAAATAAACTGCACCAAATCGTTGGGCACCTGATCGGAGCAAAGGGATTGAACATGTTTATAGCATTGTGTAAAACGATAAGCGGCAACTTTTGAGACTGCTGTGTCGTAAAGGTGACTGAGATTTTCTCGTTATTGCGGGGAAGAACAGAGTCAAAACACAGCAAAAGCTTTCACCGAAACCCGATTATGATTTTAGAGGATTGAAAACACGTGATACCATATTTGATTTGCTTTGCGGCGGCTGTCTTGTTCGCATATTTGGCACAAGAATCAAAAACGAAAATAAAGTTCATAGTATTCTCTTTTATGAGTATCGCAATTTTGGTTTTATTTGCGGGATTGAGGGATATTTCTGTCGGAACAGATACAGAACACTATTACTCCAATCTGTGGAGAGAAGCTTCTCTCCACAGATCAATCTGGTCCTTCATGAAAAGTTACTACATACATTATCGGAGCGGAGAATATCTCTATGCTTTTATACTGGTTGTGTCACAAAAGCTGACGGGCAATTTTCATATTTTCCTGACCATTACCCATTTGATTATTATTGTCGGAGTATATATAGGAATATATCGCTTGAAAGAGTACTGCAGCCCGGCTTTCTTTATGTTTCTCTTTTGTATGTTTTATTATAATCACTCTCTCAATATATTTCGGCAATATATGGCGATGGCGGTCCTGTTTGCATTTTCCGCCGATCTTTTGGAGCGAAGATTTCTGCGCTACCTGGCTGCGGTTTTCGTGGCAATAACCTTGCACAACTCTGCCGTTCTGGGTATCATACCGCTATTTTTGTATTTGCTGATCTATCCGGGAAAGAGAGTGAAGGCCTTATCGGTCGATAAACGATTTATGCTATATTTGCTGATCGTCGTGGCTGCCATTCTGCTCCGACCGATTGCCCGGACTGTTATAAATGCAGGCTTTGCCAATAATAAATATGAATCATACTTGGAATCAGAAGGCTCCAATACCTATCTTGTACCACGCCTGCTTAGCCTGATTGAAGTCGCAGCGATTCTCTTCTTTCTGCGTTCGTTTCGGAACTACAAGCCTACAAGTGACTTCTTTTTTGCATGTGCATTTACATTTTTTGTCCTGTATCAGACTGCTTCGACGATATCTTACGGCAGACGTATCCCGATTTATGTGGCGTTTCTCAACCTGACATCGTTGGGACTGTTGACTCGCAGTCTAAAACTGCGAAGTAATGCTGCAATAGTACAGGGAGCTATTTCTCTTATTGCGGTAGTGTATTGGTTCCTGATGTATGGCTATTATAATACAAGCAGAACGATACCCTACATTTTGGGAGTATAATTTAGCAAATGTCAAAATCAAAAACAGTCGTCAACAATATGATGTGGCGCTTTTTGGAGCGCTGCGGTGCGCAGGGCGTTCAGGCGCTGGTAGAGATCGTCCTCGCAAGGCTTCTGGATGTCGAGCATTTCGGAGCCATTGCGCTCGTTACGGTCATCATCCGGATCCTGCAGGTGTTTGTGGACAGCGGACTGGCCAATGCCCTGATCCAGAAAAAGAACGCGGATCAGGTCGATTTTTCAAGCGTGTTCTATTTCAATATGGGTATCTGCTGCCTGCTGTATGTGCTGATGTTCTTTGCAGCGCCCTTTATATCGCGCTTTTATCGGATGCCGGAGCTGACATCGGTGATTCGCGTGCTCAGCCTGGTGCTCATCATGTCCGGCGTTAAGGGTGTTCAGCAGGCCTATGTCTCCCGGCACATGATGTTCCGGAAGTTCTTCCGGGCGACCCTGACAGGTACCGTGGCCGCTGCGGTCGTGGGTATCTGGATGGCGTGGAAGGGATACGGCATCTGGGCGCTGGTCGCACAACATCTGCTGAACACCGCCGTTGACACGCTGATGCTTTGGATCACGGTCAAGTGGCGTCCGACCAGACAGTTTTCGTGGGAGCGTCTGAAGGGCTTGCTCTCCTTCGGATGGAAGCTGCTCGCCTCAAGCCTGATCAACACGATCTATAATGATCTTCGGCAGCTGATTATCGGAAAGGCATTTTCTGCGAGCGACCTGGCCGTCTATAACCGGGGCAAGCAAATGCCCCATATGATCGTCACCAATATCAACACCTCCATCGACAGCGTCCTGCTGCCGGCCATGTCTTCGGAGCAGGATGACCGCAGCCGTGTCAGAACCATGACGAGAAGGGCGATCAAAACCAGCACCTATCTGATGATGCCGCTGATGATGGGCCTGGCCGTCTGCGCCGAACCGCTTGTGAGACTGATCCTGACGGAAAAATGGCTGCCCAGCGTGTTCTTCCTGCGCGTCTTCTGCTTTACCTACTCATTCTACCCCATCCACACGGCAAACCTGAATGCGATCAAGGCGATGGGCCGCAGCGATATATTCCTGAAGCTGGAGATTATTAAAAAAATAATCGGCCTGACAGTGATTGCCGTAACCGTTTTCATCAGCCTGAAGGCGATAGCCCTGAGTTTGATCTTTACTTCTATCCTGGGTCAGGTTATCAACTCCTGGCCTAACAGGAAACTGCTGGATTACCATTACCGCGACCAGCTGATGGATATGCTTCCGCAGATCATACTGTCCTGCGTGATGGGTGTAATCGTATATAGCGTTGAATTTCTGGGGCTCAACGATATCCTGACCCTGCTGATTCAGATCCCGCTGGGTGCAGTCATTTATATAGCCGGATCAAAATTGTTCCATATTGACAGCTTCGACTATATCCTGGGGCTTGCCAAAAGTTATCTGAAAGGGAGAAAGAGAACGGCATGAAGAAAATGCTTTTGCTCGGCGGGTCGGCGCAGCAGGTGATCGCCATTGATACTGCCAGACGCCTGGGACTGTATACGATTTTGTGTGACTATCTGCCGGATAACCCGGGACAGTTCCACGCGGACAGGTTCTATCAGACCAGCACGACAGATAAGGAGGCCGTCCTAAAAATCGCTCAGGACGAAGACATTGACTATATCATTGCCTATGCTTCCGATCCTGCGGCTCCTACTGCGGCCTATGTAGCTGAGAAGCTTGGATTGCCGACGAATCCCTATACAGCGGTTGAGACGCTCTGCAATAAGGACCTTTTCAGATCATTTCTCGTGTCTCACGGCTTTAACGCACCGCGGGCACAGGGCTATCAGAGCAGGGAAGCAGCCGTCGCCGCGATCGGCACCTTCGAGTTTCCCGTTATCATCAAGCCCGTGGATTCCTCCGGCAGCAAGGGGGCGACGGTCCTGCACGATCCTGCCGGACTGGAAAAGGCTTTGGAATACGCCCTCTCCTATTCACGCGGAAAACGCATTATCATCGAGGAGTTTATTGAGAAAAAGCACCCCTATCTGATCGGCGGCGATATCTTCGTGTCAGACGGAAGGGTAATCCAGTGGGGCCTGATGAACTGCCACCGGGACGCCCGCGTCAATCCGCTGGTCCCGGTGGGGAAAAGCTATCCGCCGCTTCTGGAGGACAGGGATCTGCAGAAGGTGAAGGACACGCTCCAGCGGCTGGTGACGGAGCTGGGCATTCGCTTCGGTCCGATGAATGTGGAGCTGATCATCGACAAAAAGGATCGAGTATATCCGATCGATATCGGCCCGCGCAGCGGCGGCAACATGATCCCTGATCTGCTTGGCATGATCTTTGGCTGTGATGTCGTGGAAATGTGTATCCGGGCGGCCATGGGGACAGGCTGCGCGGAAATGACAGCGGCAGCCCCGTATTATGCCACGCTGAACCTTCACAGCGAGCGCAAGGGAGTTTTTGAAGACATTGTCTTTTCCCCGGAGATCGAGCCGTTTATCATCCGGAAGAACATATATAAAAAGCCCGGTGATCCGGTCAACTTTTTTGCGAACGCAGCCAACGCGCTCGGCATCGTTTTCTTTCATTTCCCGGATCAGCGGACCATGATCGACATGGAAGAAAACATGCACAGCTATGTGAAAATACTGCTGCACGGAGATCAAAAATGAAAGAAATCGGCGGCTACATAGAGCTGGACAGCTACCGCCTGCCCATGCTGCATGAGGGGGCCGCAGCTCTGAACTGCGGGCGCAATGCCCTTGCATATCTGATCAGGACCAGAAAAATCAGCAAGCTGTGGGTCCCGCGCTTCATCTGCGATTCCGTAACGGAAGTCTGCAAACGCGAAGGCGCAGCGCTTGTGCTGTACGACATAGGACAGGACTTTCTCCCGGCGCAGGAGCTGAAGCCGGAGAAAGGCGAATGGCTGTACCTTGTCAATTACTATTCGCAGCTTACTAACGAACAAATTGCAGCTTATGCGGAACAATATCCGCGTGTGATCGTGGATAATGCCCAGAGCTATTTCCAGCAGCCGCTGCCCGGCATAGACACGCTCTATACCTGCCGCAAGTATTTCGGCGTGGCGGACGGGGCCTTCCTGTATACGGATGCAAAGCTGGAGCAGGAGCTCGAGCAGGATGAGTCCTTTGACCGGATGCGCTTTCTGCTCGGCCGCTTTGAGCGCAGCGCCAGTGAGTTTTACGCGGGCTACAGCGCGAACAACAGGCTGTTTGCGGACGAGCCGATCAAGCGTATGTCCCGCCTGACGGACAATCTGCTGCACGGGATCGACTATGCAGCCGTTGAGCAGCGGCGCAGGGAGAATTTTGAATTCCTGCATGAGAGGCTGGGGGACCGAAATCAGCTGAAGATACGGAACACAGGGACCTTTATGTATCCGTTCATGATCGAAAACGGCACCGTTCTGCGCAAAAAGCTTCAAGTGGAAAAAATCTATATTCCGACCCTCTGGCCCTCGGTCTTCGAGATAACGGCCCCGGAGGACACGGCATATAAAATGGCTGAGGCAATTTTGCCTCTGCCGATTGATCAGCGATATGGGCTGGAGGAAATGAACAGAGTTGTGGAGGAAATTGAACGGTGTATGAACATCTGAAGGGGAAAAGGCTCCTTGTGCTAGGGGGAACCCGCATTACTTGTGGGATGATCAAAAGAGCCCGGGAGATGGGGCTCACCGTGGGGGTAGTTGATTATTATCCGGCGGAGCAGTCTCCGGGAAAACAACTGGCGCATGAAGCCTATGACGCCAGCACAACAGATGTTGACGCTGTAGTACAGCTGATCAGGGACAAAAAGTTTGACGGCCTGGTTACCGGCTGCAGCGATATGCTTCTTCCGTATTATGCTGAGATCTGTGCGAAAGCGGGGCTTTACTCGCTCGGTACCAAGGAACAGTATGATACCTTCGTAGATAAGGAAAAGTATAAAGCGCTCTGCAAAGAGTATGGTGTGCCTGCAGTTGAGGGATATGACGTTGAAAACCTTGATAGAGCAGATATCAGATATCCGGTTTTCGTAAAGCCTGCTGACGGCAGCGGATCACGGGGGATTTCGATCTGCAATAACAGGGAAGAGCTGATGAGAGCGGTCGAAAAAGCGAAAGCAATGTCCAGAACGAAAAAGGTCGTTGTGGAACGATATATGACCGGCAGGGAGGTTACAGTAAACTGGCTGTTTGTTGATGGAGACGCCTATCTTACCGGAATTGCCAACAGGCATGTAAAAAGATGCCAGGGCCCGGACGTGCTTCCTCTTCCGGTTGGCTACACATACCCGGCCTCTGTTACCCCGATTTACCGTGCGACGATAGAGCAAAATGCCAAAAGAATGTTTAAGGCCTTCGGAGTGCGCAATGGCGTTATGTTTATGCAATGCAAGCTCGAGAACGATACATGCGTTGTTTATGATATCGGCTACCGCCTTTCCGGAACACAGGAGTATATCAATTTCGCAGACGCCTGCGGCTTTAACCCGATGGAAATGATAATCAATTATGCGATTACCGGGAAAATGTGCGAAGAGCCGGAACTGCGTAAGATTAATCCGATGGGGATGAAGCCTTCGTTTAATGTGTCTTTTCTTGCAAAGCCCGGGACGATCGGGAAAATTGAAGGAATAGAAGAGGCAAAGGCAATACCGGAATTGGCCGACATTGTCATTGCCCACTATCCGGGCGAGACGATCACAGAGAAGATGCGGGGCCTGCTTGCCCAGATTTCCGTGAGGGCGTTTGGAAGCGTAGAGAAAAAGGAACAGCTTTTTGATGTCATGAAGAAAGTCGAGAAAACTGTCCGGATCCTCTCAACGGAAGGCGAATTGATGAACCTTCCCGGAATAGAGAAGGAAGACCTGGAGGGGGTTGTGCTATGAAAACAGTGTTGGTTGTCGGCGCATCAGGCTTTCTTGGGCGGAATCTTGTATCGGCTCTGAATGAGGAAGGACACAATATCATTGCCGTTGCCAGAAAAACGGAAAAAATCCCTCAGGGTGCAAATGTAAAAAGACTTTCCACTGATGATTTTTTTGCCGCGCAAAGCATCAGTGCCGATATTGCGGTCAACTGCGCCTTCGCAAGAGGAAACAAGGCGGCAGAGCTTGTTGCGGCACTGGATTTTAACGAGAAGCTGATTGAAAAGCTAAAATCAGCAGGCATCGCCTCGATCATCAATATCTCTTCGCAAGGGATCTACCGGAATGTAAATCCCGGCGAATTCCTTGGAGAAGACGGAGAGATCGAACCGAAGGAGATGTACGCCTTGGCAAAATACGCCCAGGAAAAATTGTTCACTTCAAACCTTGGAAACAAGGTGACAAACATCCGCCTTGCCAGTTTGAGCGCCAACGCGAGGTTTCTCGTATTCTTTGCGGAGAGCGTGACAACCGGAAGGAATATCACCGTGACTGCGCCCAGGCAGTATGTTTCCATCATTGATGTCAGGGACGCGGTTTGCGGACTCCAGAAGGTGATCAGGCTGGATCCGACCCGAAGGGCAACGGTCTACAATCTGGGTACCGGAAAGCAGTATTCCATTCTTGAGCTTGCTGAGATGACAAATGAAATAGGCAGCAGGTTTGGGTATGAGAAAGTTAGCGTCTGCGTTGAGGACGGCGGTAAGGAAGCTGCTGTGGGGATGGACTGTTCTCGTCTCAGAAAGGATACCGGATGGAAGCCGTTGGTTGAGATAAATGATATGATAGAAAGCATATATGAAGGGTATATCAGCAAAACGTGAATTGTAATCATACAAAACGGACTCGTTCGGCGTAAATCCCGTTAAGCAGATACGCATTGGTGACTATATTTTTGGGAGGTACCAGAAATGGAAAAACTGGTTTTAGTTGGAACGAATACGCTGGCAGCGCAAACTGTAGATTTCATTGAGAGATATAAGCTGTACGAGATCATCGGTTTTACGGTGAATGAAAAATATATTAAGGAACCTACATTTATGGGAAAACCAGTTTTCCCGGTGGAGCACCTTGAAGACTATATTGACAAGGATACCGTTAAACTGTTTTGCACGGTGTCATGGTACAACCACCTGAACCGTGTCAGAAAAAAGATGTTTGATGAGCTCAAAGAAAAAGGCTTTACCTTTGCAAACCTTATATCCCCCCATGCACTGGTCTATACGGATGATATTGGAGAGGGAAACTGGATTCATGATTTTGCGCATATCGGCCACGGTGTCAAAATAGGCAATAATAATGTTTTCAGAATGAAATGCGTGATAGGTCATAACTGTGTGATTGGAAACCATAATTTTTTCGGCGTTGACAGCGTGACCGGCGGTTATGGCTATTACGGGGACTGCTGCTTTACGGGACTGAAAGCACTAGTTTTTAATCGGATCGCTGTCGGCAACAGGTGCGTAATTGGCGCCGGTTCTATACTGAAATCCGATCTTCCTGATTTTTCGCTGTGTGTGGCGCCAAAATCATTTATTAAACAATGCGATGAGGAGAAAATTGAGTCATATATAACACCCGCCCATATGAACAGATCTGTTGAAGAGTTTAATGAAATGATAAAAAATAAAGAACAGAAGGGTGAGTGAGGATGGTTCCTGCCAACATCGGAAATTATTTTGAAGATTTCAAGGTTGGAGAGGTGATTCATCACAGCCTGTCCAAGACCGTGTTTGAAAGCGACAACAATCTTTTCTGCCTCTTGACCATGAACTATCACCCCGTCCACACGAATATGGACTATGCCTCCAAGCAGCAGCACGGGAAGCTTTTGGTCGTCGGCCCGCTGGTGCTGAGCCTTGTGGTCGGCTTCACGGTTCCGGATATCAGCGGAAAGGCCGTTGCAAACCTGGACTACGAAAAAATCGAGCATCTTGCACCTACCTTCGTCGGCGACACCCTCTATGCCAGGACCGAGATCCTGGAGGCAAGGCCCTCGCGCTCCAAGCCTGACCGCGGCATTGTCTATGTGGAGACGACAGGATATAACCAGAACGGTGTGGACGTGATTCGCTTCCGCCGTCATGTTCTGGTGAAGAAGAGGGGGGAACAGCAATGAGCTACTTGTTCAGGAGCATGCTGTACGTTCCGGCCTATAACGAAAAGTTTATAAGCAAAGCAATTGACTGTGAGGCAGATGCAATCATCTTCGACCTTGAAGATTCCTGCCCGCTGGAAAAAGAGCAAGAGGGACGTGAGTTGATCCGGAAATACCTGCAAAGCGGTGCTTTTGCGGGAAGACAGCTCCTTATCCGCATCAATGAGCTGGGAACAGAGTCACTTGTGAAGGACCTTGATCTTTTGCAAGATCCCGGCATCCTTGGGTTAATGCCGCCAAAAGTCAGCAGTGCGGAAGAAATGCGGGAATTTGATCGGCTTGTTTCTTTAAAAGAGGAAGAATTTGGACTGAAAAAGGGCAGTATCAAGTTTACTCCTCTTATTGAAACTGCAGGTGCGGTTGTTAATCTTGATGAGATTGCACAAGCTTCTGAGCGTATCATTGCGTTGACATTTGGCGGCGAAGATTATCTTGACAGCGTGTGGGGCGTTCATACTGAGCCGCCGACGGCTTTTGATGTCCCCCGCGCAATTGTTGTGCAGGTCGCGAGAAAACATGGAATGCTGCCGATCGATACGCCATATCTTGATCTGAAAAATGAAGAGGGATTTCGCAAAGAAGAAGGAGTATCGGCAGCGATGGGCTTTGCCGGTGATCTCCTCGTAAATCCCAGACAGGTCCCCTGGGCAAACGAGGTATTCAGCCCCACAGCAGAGGAGATCGCGCAGGCGCGCCGTATCGTGGCCGCGGTTGCGGAGGTCAGGGAAGCCGGCGGAAGCATCGCGGTGCTTGACGGCAAAATGATCGGCCCTCCCATGCGCAAGCGTGCGGAAAAGGTCGTCGCGCTGGCGGAGCTGATCGAGAAGAACAACAGAAATGACGGGTAAAACCTGGCTTTTTGTCCCGGCTTCGGAGCGCTTCCTTTCCGGCAGGCTGGAAGGCCTTGCCGATACCCTTGTTTTCGATCTGGAGGACTCCATACGCGAGGAGGACAAAGCAAACGCAAGGGAGAGACTCTGCCGGACGCTTGACAGGGCGCCCGACGCGGAGATCTATGTCCGCATCAATGCCGGAGAGACGGGCGAGGAGGATCTGCGCTGCCTGGCGGGACGGCGCTTCGACGGACTGCTTTTGCCGAAGGTGGAGCACGTTGAGCCGATCCTTGCCGCGGCAGAGAAGCTCGGCGGCAAAAAGCTCATTGCCCTGATCGAAACGCCCCGCGGAATCCTGAATCTTGAACAGATCGCAAGGCTGCCCGCTCTATACGGGCTTGCCTTCGGCGGGGAGGATTACTGCCGTGAGCTGGGCGTTGAAACAAATGAGCTTGCCACGCAGTATGCACGGGGGCGGCTCGTGTTGCTGGCGCACTGCTATGAAAAATACTGTCTTGACAGCATCAGCATGGAATACAGGGATACAGCCCGGTTTCTGGAGAAGTATAAAGAATCGATCGCAATGGGCTTTGACAGCAGACTGCTGATCCACCCGGCTCAGGTTGAGGCGGTCCGTGCATGGAGAGAGGCGGAAATGAAGCCCGACGAGATGAGGCGGATCGTACGCCTTTTTGAGCAGAGCAGCAGCGGCCTTGTCAGTATAGACGGACAATGGTACGAAAGGCCGCATATCGAGCGCTTAAAAAAACGGATCGCACAGGCGGAGAGTGAGAATGCAGGGCAATAATGTAAGAGAATTGATCGACAGAATCGATACGGCACACGGTCTGTACCGTGAGCAGAAAAGCAGCGGGAAGCTGACTGCGTGGGAGCGCGTAAACCTGCTGATCGATTCCGGCACCTTTGTGGAGACAAATCAGCTGGTGGAGCATCGCTGCGTTTATTTCGGGATGGATGCCAGGCGGACGGAAGGTGACGGTGTTATTACCGGATACGGGAAGGTGAATGGCCGAACTGTGTGTGTATACGCACAGGACTTCACTGTCCTTGGCGGCTCGATCAGCGAAATGAATGCGCAGAAAATTTCTGATATTCAGATGAAAGCACTCAAAATGCAGGTGCCGATCATCGGACTGATCGACTCCAGCGGCGCGCGGATTCAGGAAGGGATCCAGAGCCTCGCCGGCCATGGAAAAATATTCTTCAACAATGTTCAGGCCTCCGGAAAGATTCCCCAGATATCCGCCATTATGGGAAGCTGTGCCGGCGGGGCATCCTACTCCCCGGCTCTCACTGATTTTATCATCATGGTCAACAAGACGGGCACCATGTTCATCACCGGACCCAAAGTGGTAAAGGGTGCCATCGGTGAAGAAGTCACGATGGAGGGACTGGGCGGAGCAGAGATACACGCGAGGAAAAGCGGTATTGCGGACGTTGTGGTGCAAAACGACTATGAGTGCATCAAAAGCATAAAAAAGCTGCTGGAGTATCTGCCCGACCATTATCAGAGCAAGCCGGCAGTCAATCAGAGATTCAGCTTTCGCAAAAAAGCGCTGGATACGATTGCGGAGGAATTCCCGGATTCCAAAAGGCGGGCCTTCGATGTCCGAAAAATCCTTGTCCCCCTGTTTGATGAGGATTCGGTCTATGAGATCAAGCCGGAATATGCCACCAATATCGTCACGATGTTTGCCACATTGGAGGGCTGCCCTGTGGGCGTCGTAGCAAATCAGTCGCTGACGCTTGCAGGCTGCCTTGATCTTGACGCGGCGGACAAGGCAGCCCGGTTTATCCGTATCTGCGATTCCTTTAATATTCCGATCATCACCTTTGTGGATGTGCCGGGATTCCTCCCGGGCTCTGAACAGGAGCATAAGGGCATCATCCGTCACGGCGCGAAAATGCTCTTCGCCTACAGCGAGGCGACGGTACCGAAGCTGACCGTCATTGTCCGCAAGGCATATGGCGGGGCTTATTTAGCCATGTGCAGCAAGGAACTCGGCGCGGACATGGTCTATGCCTGGCCCGGTGCGGAAATAGCGGTAATGGGAGCGGAATCCGCCGTCGATGTACTGTTCCGAAAAGCGGAGCCAGAAGAAAAAGCGGCGCGGCTCGAGGAGTATCAGACGCAGTTTTTAAATCCAAATATTGCCGTACATATGGGATATGTCGATGAGATCATAGACCCGTGCCAGACGCGTACAAAGCTTTCGTCGGCGCTGAAATGCCTGTACGCTGCATCTGCCCGGGAAAAGACAGCACACGGCAATATCCCGCTGTAACAAGAACGGAGATGGAAGCTTTGAAGAATATTCTTGTCACGCGTTCCTCCATGCCGGACTATGAGGAATATTGTGAGGAAATCAAAAAACTCTGGGAAAGCCATTGGCTGACCAACATGGGCGTGGAGCATAAAACCCTTCAGGAGGAGCTGGAGCGCTACCTCGGCTGCCCGCATGTAGTGCTGTATACCAACGGCCATCTGGCCCTGGAAAATGTGATCGCCGCCATGCAGTTTCCGAAGGGGGGCGAGGTGATTACAACACCCTTTACCTTCGCCTCCACGACCCACGCCATCGTCCGAAACGGCCTTACACCGGTTTTCTGCGATGTGGATCCGGAGGATTATACCATCGACGCGGAGAAGATCGAGGGCCTGATTACGGAAAAGACGGTTGCGATCGTCCCGGTGCATGTGTACGGCAATATGTGCCATGTGGAAAAAATCGCGGATCTTGCGAAAAAACACGGTCTGAAGGTCATCTATGACGCAGCCCATGCCTTTGCGGTCAAATATAAGGGCGTGTCCTCGGCAAACTTCGGCGACGCCTCCATGTTCAGCTTCCACGCTACCAAGGTGTTCAACACCATCGAGGGCGGCGCGGTCTGCTTTCCGAGCGATACCCTGGTCGAGACGCTCAATGATATGAAAAATTTCGGCATCCGCGGGCCGGAGCGCTGCGTTTTCGTGGGCGGCAACGCGAAGATGAATGAGTTTCAGGCGGCGATGGGCGTGTGCAACCTGCGCCATCTGGACAGGGAAATTGCCAAACGCAAGGTCGTGATGGAGCGCTATCGGGAGCACTTGGAGGGCGTACCCGGCATTCGCCTCTGCAGGCCCCAGAAGGATGTGGAGCCGAACTACGCCTATTTCCCGGTCATCTTTGACGGCTTCGGCGCAGACAGGAACCAGGTCTTTGAGGCGCTGGGCAAGCAGGAGATCACGGCGCGGAAATATTTTTACCCGCTGACCAACAGCTTCGAGTGCTATGCCGGGCTTGCCACGGCCGGCGTGGAAAAGACGCCGGTTGCTGCGTATCTGGCGGACCGGGTGCTGACGCTGCCCATGTATGCGGATCTGGCGTTGGAGGATGTGGACCGCATCTGCGGCATTGTCCTCTCGTGCAGAGAGTAAAAGGAGTACGGCCATGAAAGGAATCATCCTTGCCGGCGGAAAGGGTACACGGCTGTACCCCATGACCAAGGCGGTCAGCAAGCAGCTTCTGCCGATCTACGATAAACCGATGATCTACTACCCGCTGTCTACCCTCATGCTGGCGGGGATTCAGGAGGCCCTGATCATCTCCACCCCGGAGGATCTGCCGCTTTACGAAAAGCTCCTGGGCGACGGAGAGCGGCTGGGAATGCAGTTTTCTTACAAGGTGCAGACGGCACCGCGCGGCCTTGCCGACGCTTTCATCCTGGGAGAGGACTTTATCGGCACGGACAGCGTGTGCCTGATCCTGGGGGACAATGTGTTCTTTGGTCAGGATATGACGCGCATGCTGCGGCGGGCGATGGAGAACAAAAAAGGCGCAACGATCTTCGGCTACCCGGTGAAGGACGCCCGCTCCTTCGGTGTCGTTGAGTTTGACGCGAACCACAAGGTGATTTCCATTGAGGAAAAGCCTCAGAATCCCAAGAGCAATTATGCGGTGCCGGGGCTGTATTTCTACGACAACCGCGTCGTGGAGATCGCAAAGAATGTGAAGCCCTCCGCCCGCGGAGAGATTGAAATTACCGCCGTCAACAACGCCTATCTCGCCATGGGCGAGCTGAAGGTGACACTGCTGGGCCGCGGCATGGCCTGGCTGGATACCGGAACGCCGGCCAATATGCTCAAGGCGGCGGAGTTCGTGGCAACCGTACAGGACTGCCAGGGCTTCTATGTCTCCTGCATTGAGGAGATCGCATGGCGACGCGGCTTCATCACCAGAAAGCAGCTGGCCGCACTGGGCGAGGAGCTGAGCATGACCGAATACGGACAATACCTGCTGTCGATCGCGGAGGAGAAAAAATAAACCCGCCGGCAAAGAACCGATCGTGCCTGCATCTACGAATTCTTAAGATGAGCACTTTTCTGTTGACAGCGGGGACTAATTGTGAGAAACTATAGGATGAACAGAAGGCATTGAAATGCAGCGGCCACGCATCAAAGAGCCGGGAAAAAGCATGAATCACAGCAGCAAAGAATGACCCGTTTGATGAAAGCGCCGGATATGCGACAGCCTTCCGCAGGATTCCGGTCCTGTGAACCTGTCGTAAAGCAGACAAAAGCCGACTGTTAATTCGGATCGCGGTACAGGATCCAGTGAAAGGAGGGGACAGACAGTAAAAGTCAGAAAATTTAATCTCTTTGTTTGCGCGCTGCTTTCGGCTGTAATACTCCAGCTTTTTGCCTGCCCCCTGCTCACGGATCAGTTTTTCCCGCAAAGCGGGATAGCGCGCTTTCCCAACGCACTCAAGGCGATCGAGGCGGAATCGTTTGAAGGAACGGCATTCCGTGTCCTGATCTTTCAGGACGGTTTCCAGCAGCTTGGCGAACGCGCCTTCAAGGATACAGAACATCTTGAGACGGCATTTTTCCCGCGCTCTACGTTCTACATCGCAAGCTCTGCGTTCACCCGTTCGAGCATCGGACAGATCTGTGGGGCTGACGGAAGTTATGTGCAGCAATGGGCAAAAACACACAAGCTTGCCTTCAGGCTCGACAACGACCGGTTAACAGCACCGAAGCCACTGTACCTTTCTGCCGGGGCATTGTTTGCGGTATTCGCCCTGCTGTGCCTGCCGCCAGAGAGTGAGACAAAGAGAATCAGACAATATTTACATAGCGTTTTCTTTAGTATGCGTCCGCAGGATCGGATTGAACTGAATCCGATCGACTACAGATTCCCGTAATACACGATCGTGCTCCGACAGAAAGCCCGCAGCGTTCTGAACTGCAGCGGACAGATTGAATTTTCAATGAATAGAAAAGGAGATAACGATGAAAAACTATCGTGTATTGAGCCTGATTTTAGCGCTTGTTATGCTGGCTGCCGTTGTCTTTCCTGCCGGTGTCTTCGCAGATGATTTCGTGCTCGAAGATGAGGTGGCTGTAGAGGACACCGCCGAGGAAGTCCAGATCGAAGATGAGTATCTTGATGAACCGGGCGAGGAAGTCGCCGAACCCGTGCTGGCCGACGATGAGAGCGAAGTGCTGATCGACGAGGACGCGGCCCTTCCCGAAGAGGAAAGCGTAAACGAAGAGGAAGCCCAGATCGAAAATGAAGTTGAAGATCTTGAGACTTCTGAGACGGATGAATTCCTCGCCGGAAAGCCTGTAGTCACAGCCCCTGAGGATGCAAGCGCCGCCGAGGGCGCAACGGTTACCTTCAAGGTGACGGCAACGGGTACGGCCCCCCTGAGCTATCAGTGGCAGACCAAGCTTGTCGGCAAAACGACCTGGCAGAGCACCAAGCTCGGCGGCTACAACACCGCAACCCTGAGCTTTCCGATGGTCGCTTC
>Ga0310694_10001647_pt1 | contig 24684 bp, 21 predicted proteins | sample 174DNAGHGhighgp2_FD_203884 | JGI IMG/M metagenome (GOLD analysis project Ga0310694, IMG submission 203884) | Sheep rumen microbial communities from Palmerston North, Manawatu-Wanganui, New Zealand - 1742 DNA GHGhigh gp2 (v2) (version 2) | ecosystem: Host-associated > Mammals > Digestive system...
GAAGAAGTGCCTTATATCCCCTTCAAACCGATAGTAGGCACGGAAGCCTATTGCGCTCGTCGCGGTCGTCTTTCCCGTCGCGAGGACAAAGCGGTGAATGCGGAAGGTCGAACTTACATCATCGACCGTTCGGGATGGCACTTGATTTTGTTAGCGAAAAACATAACGGGTTATCATAATCTCTGCCGCCTCGTATCTGCCGGCTACATGACAGACTCTTTCTATCATACCGCCCGCATAGACAAAGAGTTATTGGCAAAATGGCACGAGGGCATCATCTGTTCGTCTGCGTGTCTGGGAGGCGAACTTCCTCAGAAAATCATGGAAGCACTCTCCTCTTCCCCCGCCACAGATGGCGGTCAAACGCTATCCGAGGCCATCAAGCAAGGTGTTTTTGCAGAAGCAGAAGAGACTATTGAATGGTTCAAAAGCATATTCGGAGAAGATTACTACATAGAGTTGCAGCGTCATGAGACCCAAAAAGCCGGCGGCGACCAAGAAGTGTATGAGCGTCAGAAAGAGGTCAACCCGGTGCTGATTGCATTAGCCCGCAAACACGGTGTGAAGATCATTTGTACGAACGACTCACACTTTGTGAACGAAGAAGATGCAGAGGCACACGACCGTCTTATCTGTCTGAGTACCAACCACTTTGTGAATGATGTCAACCGCATGCACTACACCAAGCAGGAGTGGTTAAAGACCCCTGAAGAGATGGCAGCAATATTCAGCGACATTCCCGAAGCACTTGCAAACACCCAGGAGATTGTTGACAAAGTGGAGATATATGACATCGACCACGGACCTATTATGCCGAAGTTCGACATTCCTTCGTCTTTTGGCAAAGAGGAAGATTATCCGGACCGCCTCGCATTTGAAAGTGCTTATCTACGCCATCTGACGATGGAAGGAGCACTACAGAGATATGGAAAAGAACGCTTGGAAACGGACAGTGTACTGAAAGAACGCATTGATTTTGAGCTCAATACGATTATCAGCATGGGCTTCCCCGGTTATTTCCTCATCGTAATGGATTTTATCCGTGCGGCTCGTGAGGAATTAGATGTGTCCGTAGGTCCGGGTCGTGGTTCAGCAGCCGGTTCCGTAGTTGCTTACTGTCTCAAAATCACGGACTTAGACCCATTGAAATATGATTTGCTGTTCGAACGTTTCCTTAATCCAGACCGAATCTCTCTGCCGGATATAGATACCGATTTTGAGGATTGCGGTCGTGGCAAAGTACTGGATTATGTCAGCCGCAAGTACGGCGAGACGCACGTAGCGCATATTGTGACGTACGGCAAGATGGCGACCAAGTCAGCATTGGCAGATGTGGGACGTGTACAGCAGATTCCGCTTGCTCGTGTGAACGAACTGAAAGCATTAATTCCCGAACGCGAATTTCCGGACAGCGTAGGAACAGACGCCAAGGGCAAGAAACCCAAGGTCAACCTCAAAAACTGCTACAAGTACATCACCGAGTTGAAACGCGAATACGAGGGCGGCGACCCGAACACGCGTTCCATGTTGGAATACGCAGCTCGTTTGGAAGGAACGATTCGTCAGGTGGGCGTCCATGCGTGCGGGGTCATCATAGGAGCAGACGATCTGACCAATTTTGCACCTCTAAGTTCCGTAGAGGACAAGAACAGCAAGAAACGTGTTCTTGTGACCGAATATGATGGGCATGTGGTGGAGAGCGTCGGGCTAATCAAAATGGACTTCCTGGGACTCATCACGCTTACGATTATCAAAGAGTGCCTGCGCAACGTGAAGAAAGCACAAGGCATAGACATCGACATAGACCATATCCCCATCGACGACGAACTGACGTACAAACTATTCCAGGAGGGTCGTACTGTAGCCGTGTTCCAGTTTGAGTCCGGTGGAATGCAGAAATACCTGCGTGAACTCAAGCCCACAGTGATCGGCGACCTCATCGCCATGAACGCCCTTTACCGCCCGGGTCCGATGGACTACATCCCTCAGTTCATACGCCGCAAACAAGGCATAGAACCAGTCACATACGACATACCAGTCATGGAGAAATACCTGAAGGACACTTACGGAGTGACAGTCTATCAGGAACAAGTCATGCTTTTGAGCCGCCTGTTAGCCAATTTCACGCGTGGCGAGAGCGACAAGCTCCGTAAAGCAATGGGCAAGAAACAGATGGACGTACTGGCCTCTCTACAGGACAAATTCATGGAAGGCGGCAAAGCCAACGGTCATGACGAAAAAATACTGAACAAGATATGGGAGGACTGGAAGAAATTCGCCTCATACGCATTTAACAAATCGCATGCGGCATGCTACTCATGGGTGGCATACCAGACCGGTTACCTCAAAGCTCACTACCCTGCCGAGTTCATGGCAGCCAACCTAACGGTGCACAAGGACGATATCAAAGAAGTAACCAAACTGATGGACGAGTGCAAAGCACTCGGCCTAAGTGTGTTGGAGCCCGATGTGAATGAATCGGAATTGTCGTTCACAGTCAACAGCAAAGGTGCCATCCGCTTTGGATTAGGAGGCATCAAGGGTGTAGGCGAAGGCGCCGCAGAAGCGATTATCTCCGAGCGTGAGAAGAACGGGAAATACACGGGCATCTTCGATTTCTTAGAGCGCGTCAACCTGCAGTCCTGCAACAAGAAAACGATAGAGAACTTAGCACAAGCCGGTGCATTCGAATGTTTTGAAGATATCTACCGCGAGCAGTTCTTCGGCATAGATGAATACGGAAGTACCGGTTTGGAGCTGCTCATGAATTATGGCAACAAATGGCAGGCCGACAAAGCCAACAACGCCAATTCACTCTTCGGCGACTTGTCAAACGCTATCGAAATAAAGCATCCTGACTTACCTCAAGTCGCTCATTGGGACACCATTGAACGCCTTAACAAAGAGAAAGACCTGATAGGTATCTACCTCTCCGCCCACCCGTTAGACGAATACGAATACGAGATCCGCGAACTATGCAACGTAACCGCTAACGAGTTGTTTCAGTTTGACAAATGGCGCAAAGCAGAAGAACGTAAAGAGGCAGAGAAACGCATCCGTGTTGAGATGGCCGAGGGAAGCGAAGAAGAGTCGTCCGAAGAGAAACCGGTTCTTCCTTCCGAATTTATTGCGGCTCACAAGAACCAGCCCTGCCTCCTCGGCGGACTGATTACCGAAGCCGAACAACTGACCTCCAAGAATAATAATCCCTACGGACGCTATACTATTGAAGACTATACCGGCAGTTACAAATTCGTTCTTTTCGGCAACGCCTACAACCGTTTCGGTCATCTGATGCTCAAAGACCTTTACGTACTTGTATCCGGTGTCGTTCAGCAGAAAAACGCCGGCATGAAATGGTTCAAGGAAGCCAAAGACGATGAGGCCGATTTCGAGTTTAACGTACAGCAGGTTGAGATGCTCAACGAATCTCAGGACAAACGAACGGGTGGAATCAATATCCGTTTGGAATTGGAATCAGTAACCCCAGAGATCATCGACGAAATGGTTGACAAGATCAAAGAAAATCCCGGAACAGGTCGCTTGCACATAACGGTATATAACCCGCTGACACGACAGCAAGTGGCCCTCACGAGCCGTTCTATGCCTATACGCGTCACACCTCGTTTCTACAAATGGCTATGCATGAAACGCGCGGAAGGAGTACTGAATTTCAATATGGTGGAGAAGAGTTGAGAATTGAGAATTGAGAATTGAGAATTGAGAGTAGCATGTCTTATCAAGAAGCGATAACATATCTGTACACATCTCGTCCGCCGTTTCATATGATTGGCTCCGAAGCGTACAAGCCAGGCTTGGCAAACACCTTGCGCCTGATGGCTCATGTGGGTAACCCACACGAACATTTGCAAGCAGTCCATATAGCAGGCACCAATGGTAAAGGCTCCACAGCCCATCTCATTGCCGCGGCACTACAAGCCTCCGGACTGCGCGTAGGACTATTCACCAGCCCCCATTTGGTGAGTCTCACCGAGCGTGTCCGTATCAACGGAGTACCCATTGCCGAAGAAGATGTAGCTGCGTTTGTTGAAACCAATAAGAAGTTTTTAGACGAACTACAACCCTCTTTCTTTGAAACCATGACCGCCATGGCATTCGCGTATTTCGTTCAGAAAGAAGTAGATATAGCAGTTATCGAAACGGGTCTTGGCGGACGATTAGACAGTACAAACGTACTCCACCCTCTTCTAACAGTTATCACGAATATCGGATTTGACCATACGGAGTTTTTAGGCAACACTCTCCCTAAAATAGCCCGAGAGAAAGCCGGTATCATGAAAGCCGGCGTTCCCTGCGTGATCGGCGAGACGCACCCTCAGACGATGAATATATTTATTGAACGTGCGCGCGAGTGTGGCATCCTGGGCGATGGTTTGGAGACTACCGATTGCCGTATATGGTTTGCAGACCAATGCGGTTACCTGGGTAAGCGCCGCCATCAGGAAGCAAGTGAATGTGAACTCAAGGGCATCTACCAATCGCATAACTTACAGACCGCCTATGTAGCCCTGCAAGTATTAAAGAATATACCGTGCGGAAGCAACCACATTCCTTTATCGCGTACCTCTATTGCCGAAGGCTTTGCACATGTTTGTCAGTTAACGGGTTTACGCGGGCGTTGGGAGATCCTGAGCGAGCGCCCAACGATTATCTGCGACACCGGCCATAACAGTCATGGCATCCAATACGTATCTCGCCAACTCAAGGAATTGGACAATCCTGATATATGGATACTATTCGGAATGGTTAACGACAAAGATACGGATGTCGTCATGCGTCTTTTACCGGAAGGAGAGAAATACCACTATATCTTCACTACCCCTGACACTCTTCGCGCACGGACAGCCCAAGAGATGCTAAGCATGTGGGGGAAAGAGGGCGCTATAGCAATTGACTCCCCTGCCGATGCCATTCGCTATGCGAAGACGCAGGCAAAAGCAGAAGATATTATCTTCGTCGGTGGAAGTAATTATCTCGTAGGAGAAGCCATAAAGATTCTAAGTGAAAAGATTTGAATAGTCAATACAGAAAACTAAAACTAAATTAATATGAAACAATTATTCTTTGCATCCCTATGCGCCATCGCGCTTATAGGATGCACCCCAAAACCAGCAAGTATGGAAAATCAGGCAATCAACAACATTATGAGTCGCGTCTCCGTGCGCCAGTTTACCGGAGAGAAGATTTCCTCCGAGCAAATCGACACGCTTCTTCGTGCCGCCATGGCAGCTCCTTCTGCAATCAACAAACAGCCCTGGGCATTCATCGTTGTGACCGACGAAGCAATCATCGAACGCTTAGGCGAAGAGCTGCCTTTCTCGCGTTGCAGCAATCATCCCGCATGTGCTATTATTCCTTGCGGCGATTTGAGCAAAGCCATCGAAGGATCCGGTCGTGATTTCTGGATTAATGATGTATCAGCAGCAACGGAGAACCTGCTGTTAGCGGCACATGCCATGGGCTTAGGAGCAGTATGGACAGGCTTGCACCCCAACATGGAACGCGCTTCATTCGTTCAGCAGATGTTAGGTCTTCCGGAACATATTGTTCCTCTGTGTATCGTTCCTGTGGGTGTTCCTGCCGAGCACCCCGAAGTAAAAGACAAATATAATGCCGAGATCATCCATTACAACCGATGGTAATTTTCCCTTACCGCTTCTGTGAAATACCACGTAGCACATATTGAGACCTCCTTTCGCGAGGAATGGCAAGCGGATGTATTTGAGCAACAACTCTTCGACCTCGGATTCGACACCATCGATGCCGGCGACTGCTATATTCCTTCGGAATTATGGTCAGCCAATAGCACCAAGATAGAAAAGTTCATCTCCGAAACGGAAGGCGCCACTCTAAAAAGCGTAGAGGCTTGCCCGGATGAGAACTGGAATGCCGTATGGGAATCCTCGCATCCAGTTCAGGAATTGGCTCTTGGCATCCGAATAGTGCCCCACTGCGCCTTCGGAGCCGGTCACCACGAAACGACCTCAATGATGACAGAAGCGTTACAGAAAGCGGATTTGGCAGGCAAGGCGGTACTTGACCACGGAACAGGAACCGGCGTGCTTGCCATTTTCGCCAAACGCCTCGGAGCAGCACATGTGACAGCTGTCGATATCGACGAGAAGAGCGTAGAGAACGCCAAAGAAAATGCAGAACTGAATGCAGAGGAAATAGAGGTATTACTCAACCATACCGTTCCCAAAGGGCAATACGACCTTATTCTGGCAAATATCCACCGTAATGTCCTGATATCGAATATGGATGCTTATGCGGCTCATACGAAGCCAGGCGGCGAACTATGGCTGAGTGGATTTTACGAAGAAGACTGCCCTATTCTGAAAACAACCGCCGAAAGCCACGGATTCTGTTTGTCTGACATACATGCCAGCAATGAATGGAGGATGCTGCAATTCGTCAGGCAATAACTCCCCTATACTTTTAGCCATTTCTCAGGCATAAGCCGGAAGAGGAGATGCGGAATCGTCAACGCCATAAGCAGTACGACCGACATACCTATAAGCGTGATGCTCCCTAACGAATGCATGGCAGGATGCACCGCAAAGACAAGAATACCGATGCCGATAAGCATAATCAAAGCAGAGATGAGAATGGATTGGCGATACTGCGGCAGAATCGTTTTGCCAGTACGACGCTCGTAGAGCAGACCTTCCACAATAAAAATGGTATAGTCGTCTCCCTGCCCAAAGATAAATGTAGCGAGAATAACATTGACAATATTGAACTGCATCCCCAAAAGTTGCATCATCGCCAATATCCAAACCCAACTGAGCGCCATAGGCATAAAAGCGATGAACGCCAGCCAAATATTGCGAAAACTAAGGCATAGAAAGAGGAAGACGATGGCGGAGCAGCAAAGTCCAATATAATCAAAATTGTCACTCAATCCCTGAGTAAGATGCGCATTAAGCCCCGCAGCATCAAACTTACCGGGCCAAAGTTCTCCAAGCGTTTGAGTATCTATCTGTTCTATCGGTTGCCAATCAGTCAGAACAGCATAGAAGGGCTCGAACACATCCGGACGAAATCCGACATCCACAGCCTCTCTCCGAATACATGCAACAACGCTGTCGGCATTATGAGACGACCAATAGTTCTGCCATTGTTCCGCTCTATGATGCAATTCGGTTCTAGCTTCAGGAGCCAAATATTTCCGATTATCCTCAGCAGAAACGAGTCTGCCGATGGAGTCGAAACAAGCAAAGTCCGCCCGCTGCTCTGCAGTCATATAATTGATATGACTAAGGTTCGAATCGAACCATTTGCCATCAGACCATTTGCCGCTTGCCATCAGATAAATACCCGCAACCACAGTCAAACCAACAACTGTCCATTGACCGAATACTTTCAGACCGTTCCTATTGTTTTTCCACCTCTCCGTATTCAGTTTTATCTCGCGAATAGGAGTTTTTTCGTCTGACATGAGATGTGGCAATAAGAAAATACAAAAAACAATTGTGCCGATAAGCATGGCGGCGGCAAATATGCCCAAATGCTTCAAAGCAGTGGCATGCAACGGCACAAGTGCCATAAAAGCTCCGACGGTCGTTATATTCCCTATGACAAGCGGAGAAAGAACCTCGTCCAGCGTTTGGCGAACGGAAGTGGTGTAACGCTGGTGTACTAATAGGTGTAATGGATAGTTCACCGCAATCCCGATGAGTACACTCCCTATCCCAAGCACAACAGCACTGACCACAGGAGTCGCCACACGCAGCGCAGCCATTCCTGCCAGCCAGCCGAAAGAAACCGAAAGCATAATCAGCAACAAGTCCCTGCGACGCGGGAAAGCATATGCCAGCAAAGCAATAATGAGTACGAGCGACAAAGCGATACAAAGGAGTGTGTCTGTCTTTATCCTACGCGCATTACCTACCGATACCACAGGTGCCCCTATCCACCGGATCTTCAAGTCGGGAAAACACTCAGCCAGTTCATCCGTTACGGCATTGAGCGAATCAACCAACGCTGCATTACGTTGCGTCTCCGTGCTGCCGTAAGGTGAATCATAGAAAGCAAAAGCCATGCGTCTATCGGCAGTCATCATGTATCCATCCACGGAAGTAAACGGAGAATTGCCGGGTCCTAACGGCACCAGTCCCAATGGATCGGACTGAATGACCGCACTAAGGAAACCTGTTCCCGGTGTAGCAAGTATTGTTTTATCACGCTGTAACGCGCTCCGTATGGCAGGAGTAGAGAAAAGCGAGTCCAAATGTCCTAATGTGCTTTCTGTTAGGAAATAGGGAATCTGACTATACACGAACTGAAGATGCTCCAAATAGGCATCTAAATCCGCTTCGGTAACCAAGTCCGGCAACCGTTCAGCACAAGCATCAATAGCATTTTCCATCTGCATGGTTTCCGCTTGCCCGCCATGTGCTTCAGATTCTACTATCAGCACTATACGGGATGCGTTCTGCAGTGTCTGATACACGGTCAGGGACTCTCTATCGGAATCCTCCACCGGCAAAAAATCCATTATGTCCTCGTGGAAACGCAACGAGATAGCCAGCCCAACAAGCAACAAAAGGACAGCGGAAAAACCTATCCATAGTCCGCGTCTATGCGATGCGAAGAAATCATATATGCGCAATAAGCATTTTTTCATTTTATATGCCTGTTCAGCCTACTCTTTCGTCAATGAATTTAACGGGCTTACGGCTCTTAGCGGGGAAATTGATTTGTTGTATGACATCCGCGGGAAGGATTTCCACCTCCGGTGCAACGCGCAGACGACTGCGGAAACGATCCTTGAGCGTCTTGATTGCACTATCTGCCTTTATCGTGCTATCATTCAGACTTATACGCACAATCACCTCATCTGTTCCAGCTTCCGAGGAACGCACAACCACGACATAGTTCCCAACGAATGGTGTATTGTCCAAAACATCATTGATGGCAGGTGGATAAATCGTAGTGCCTTTCAGTTTAATCATATTATGTTTGCGCCCAATAAGCGGCGTTAGTCGGTAACTATTACGCCCGCAAGCGCAGGGTTCTACCACTTTAGCGGCAATGTCGCCAGTACGAAAACGCAATAAAGGCATTCCCTCCACTCCAAGCGTAGTAATAACTATTTCGCCAGGCATACCATCCTCAACAGTTTTGTCGTCCTCACCAATAATCTCCACGATAATCAATTCGGGATGTACATGTCCTCCGCAAGCATGTTCACATTCGGAGAAGGTGGCCGACATCTCGGTTGACGAATAGGTAGCATACAGTTCCACTTCCGGCCACTTATCATGAATACGCTGTCCAAGCAGATTAAGGTTGAACTGCTGATCGCGCAAACCTTCGCCGATACCGATAATCTTACGTATAGATGAATGCCGATAGTCTATATTATTCTGTTCCGCATACTCAATGAGCCTCAATATGAAGGAAGGCACGCACATGATGGCCGTAGGGTGTAAACGCTGAATCGTGTCCCATTGCAACTCAGGAATACCATTCCCTACTCTAATAATACTTGCTCCCATTCGGCGTATTCCCATCCAATAAGCGAGTCCCGCCATGAAGCGTTTATCAATAGTTGTCATGAGTTGGAGAATATCTCCTTTATGCAGCCCGGCACAAGCAAAAGACTTATGCTCGTTATATGCCAAACGCTCTAAATCTTTTTCCGTACAGCCGAACAGCACAGGATCTCCAAGCGTACCGGAAGTAGTGATATAATCAATAATCTCCTCGCGTGGCACGCATAGAAAATCATCGTTGAAACGCTGCAAGTCGGCTTTCTCCGTAAAAGGAAGCCGCTGAAGGTCATTAATCGTGCGAATAGTTGATGGTTGTATTCCCGTCGCAGCGAACATACGTTTATAGTACGGTGAGTGTGCCGCGAGATAAGACACCTGTTTGCGTAGCAGTTCGTTCTGAAACTCCCTGATATGTTCTATTGATTCAAATTCGATATCCATTGTATAAATTCATTTTTCCATTTTCTACATTCTTCTGTTCCTTTGGTATCCGAGGCTCCAAATCCGTGTCCTCCCGTGCGGTATTGTAAATAGGTATGTTGCACATTGTTCGCCGTGAGCGCCGAATCCAGTAACTCGGAATTCCGATATTTAACTGTGGGATCATCCACGCAATTAACAAGGAAAACCGGCGGACAGTCCGGCGTAATATGTTTCTCGATGGAAAGACTATCCCTTTTCGTTTTATTGAATTGTCCCCAAACCCCAAGCGCTCCGCGGCGTGAGCGGCGATGAACGTACCGCTTATCGGAGAAAGTAACAACCGGATAGACAGGACACAGGAAAGAGGGTTTAAATGCTGTTCTGTTATGCGTATAAGACATCATCGTCAAGTGTCCTCCCGCCGAAAAGCCCATAACGCCAATACGCGAAGTGTCTATCCGCAAGGAGTCCGCCATATTATAGACACGCCGCAACGCATCTTCAACATCTGCGAGCATGTTCGGATATTTGTTGCCTAACCCTATTACGCGATACCCGATACAATAGGCACTAATATTCGCTACTCTATATTTGAGGACGAAGGCATTTATTCCGTTCTCCTGCAACCATTGTGCGACTTCACGTCCTTCATGCTCCATATCATGCCAGCAGTAACTACCTCCCGGACAGATGATAACCGCTATGCCCGTATTCTGTGCACTATCGGCAGGATAGAGTGTGAGCCTATCCGTTTTTTTAGCTGTCATATATTGACAAGCGGCGACGAGCAATATAAGAAAAACTATTCGGAGTCTGCGCATATTGTTTCTACAGTTTGTTTAGCAGTCATGACTACCCCGCAAAAGCCGTGCAGGAAAACGTTTTGTCCGGAAAGATAAAATCCTGGGACACGCGTACGAACAGAGCCGACAGGTTGAGCCATACCGAACATTGCCCCTTCCGGAGTCAGGTAGTCATCGCGATAAGTGAGCGAAGTGGAAGAGAATATATCCACCACTTGTTTCCGTATGTCAGGATAGATTTTCTCAACGAGAGAAAGCACTTGTTGCTCCTTTTCCTGTTTGAAAGATTCATATGCCTCATAATCGGCCTTACGGTCAGTATGCCAAGCAGCCAGTTCGTTGTAATTCATTGGCATAACCGTTTCTATGGTGCGAGCGTACTTCTGATTATATTCCGTACAAGGCGTCATGACAAGCAAATTATGCTCCGGAAGGAAATGCGTGACGGAATCATATAACAGCGTTTCGGGTTTGAGGCGCACATAAATCTTAAACGACCCGACCGTTTCTGGCGTATTCAGGATGCGTTTGCGTGCCACGGAACGATAGAGCGGCAGGTCCGTAAGCGCGAGAAGTTGTTTCGGGTGTAATGTACTTACAATCCTGTCAAAACGAGAAGTCCCGTTCACCACGAACATGCTCCCGTCACATTCTATCCGCTCTACCGGCTTATTCAGCAGAATCCTTCCACCGTGACGAGTAATGACCAACGCCAGTTCGTTAGCCAGTTTCTGACTTCCTCCGACAAAACGGAAAACACCTCCTTTGCTCTGTTCCCATTCCTCTTTTCCTATAAGGAAGTCAGGACTATTGTCTAGGATTGTCTCGATGAAGTCAGCTTTAACTCCTAATGAACGCAGTACATCATCCACAGGTCCGCCAGGTTGCAGTCCTGTGAGGATATGCATTCCTGTAGCCCAAGTTTCTCCGTTCCGTTCGTAAGAATAGAGTCCACCTCCAAAAACCGGAAGTTGCTCAAAGATTGTCACTTCGTATCCACGGAGAGCAAGCATTGCTCCCGTAAAAAGACCGCTAACTCCGGCTCCGAGGATACCAACTCTTGTGCGGTTGGAATGCATCAAAGCGCTGTAGTGGAGTTCTACCGATTTTGCCATTTTCTTATAGGAATTGCCCCATGAGTTATCATCATTTGCAATGAGCGGCATAATTGTAATACGTACGTCAGCCGGCCTCAAACGGAATTGTTTTTTGTTCATATAATCCACCATTCCTTCGATAAGTATGGGCAGTATAGGCAGTTTGTATTTATCGGCATAATAGAATGCCCCTCGATGGAACCGCCCGATTTCTCCGGAAGCCGATCTTGTACCTTCAGGAAAGACAAAGAGCGAATATCCCTCGTCCAGAATTCTCCTGACTACTATCTCCCTATTTTCTTCATCCATAGAAGTCGGAAAACAATCGAGATAGCGCGCTACGACTCCAATAAACGGGTTGCGCCAAATATAGTCTTTGACAACCATTACTATTTTCGGAGAAAGCGACAAACATACGATAGTGTCAATGAAGGACTGATGGTTCGCAATAATGACCGCTTGCTTGTCAAATGCAGAGGTCTGATTATTGACCGTAGTGAGACGCAAACCGGCAATTAAGCCTGTAAAATGCTTAGCCAGCCGCTGTGCATAAATGTGGAAACGTGCTCTTGAGGTTGCGTTTTTACCATGAAAAGCGAAGAATAAGAATGTAAACGGATTAACCAAAAAAAGCATCACAAAGCCAAAATAAGCGAAACATGCCACCGTACGCCAATACATATTAATGTAGCCGAAAAGAATCGCTCCGACACAAAGGAAACAATTGAGGATAGAAATACGCGTAAAGTCCCTTGCCGGCACAAAATGACTAACTCTCTGCTCCTTCTCCGGATAAAACACTCTGACAGGAACCGGCACAAGCGGCACATTATGCCAAGCCGCAAAGACGAGCAGTTCCAGTTCCGCTTCGTAACGGCTGGTAAGAATATTCAAGCCATAGAGTTTTTTCAGCGGATAAATGCGCATACCTGTCTGAGTGTCAGGCAAAGGGATGGCTGTCTGCAAACGGAACCAGAAATTGGAGAAGCGGTTAGCGAACTTGCTTTTGCCAGACATGTTCTTATCCGTGAACTGACGACTTCCAATTATCATGGCATTCGGATGAACGTCGTGCGCACGCATCAAAAGCGGTATGTCTTCGGGGTAATGTTGTCCATCCGCATCAATGGTAAGGGCGTAATCAAAACCCATGTCGATTGCTTTTCTGAAACCAGAAACGAGCGCTCTTCCTTTGCCTTTGTTGCGGGTATGTGTGACCACCGTAACCGGCACATCTATAGCCGATAACAGTTCTTTTGTATTATCCGTACATCCATCGTCCACAATGATGATGTCGCGCACCTGTTGATGCACGCGACGAATGACGTCCACTATTGTTCCTGCGTTATTATAGGTCGGAATCAAGGCACATATATGTCGCTGTGAATGAAGCACTTGTTGAATTGAGAATTGAGAATTGAGAATTGAGAATTGAGAGTTGAGAATTGAGAATTGAGAATTGAGAATTGAGAGTTGGTTCTTTAAGCATAAGTGTGAGCGTCACTTCTTGGTCAGGAGTAACGGGTTGGCGGAATTTGAGGTTGCGAACAGAAGTGAAACGGATCTTTTGACCTAAGTGGGCAGAGAGTAACTCTTCCGCTACCTGCACGAGACATGCTCCGGGTACAATAGGATGTCCGGGAAAATGTCCTGCGAAAATCGGATGTGACGCATCAAAACGAATCTTATATTCTGATTCGTTGGATTCGAGGATATAATATAAACTATTTCGTAACGACATTCTTAAATTCTATAATCGTGGTATCTCCGTTTTTTTCTACCATTTCGACTCGTCTTGCCACTTGAATGTCTTCATTCATAATGACATTAACGGAACGAAACAGACGCTTTGTTTCCCGCTGTATTCTTGTGTTCTCTGCGTTCTGCCCTGCTATGGAAGCCATAATCATCCGCAACAACTTTTGCACCTGTGGATTGACATTCGAGCGGTTTCCATCCATTTCCCAAACAACCTTCTCCGGCGTGGAATATGTCCATTTCAGGTAATCCGGTGAGCGATAAATCATATGCCCGGTGGAAACCTGGGGCTCGCAGAACAGGGTTGAATGCTTAGTCTGCACGAAATCTGCTTGAATACTTACTATGGTTGCAATTATAAACGCTAACATTATTTTCTCATTTTCAGTTGACTACTAAATAGCACCCCGCCATAATGAGAAGCACTCCAATCCATTGCGTCCATGCTATATGTTCGTGGAAGATGAGCATGGCGGCAATCATTCCGAAGACATATGCAAGGCTGCTGAGCGGATAAGCCTGCGAGAACGGCCATTTCTTGATAATATATATCCACATTACGCCGGAAGAGACAAACGCGAAGAGACAAGGATACCACCATTTATTGAGGAACTGACCTCCCCAAAAAGCCCAAGTCCAAGAGAATTTTCCCATGGTTTTAGTTGCCATTTTCAGAAACATTTGTCCCGAGCAAAGCAAAAGACTTTGAAAGATAGAAAAAAGTATTAATCTCATTGTTACATTATTTTAAATATACATGTGCGCGCGCGACGTTATGGGTGCGCTCACCAATAAGCGCCAACACCTCGTCCCATGCATCTACTTGTTCGTCAAACTCCAACACCAAAGCTGAATGAATGCGTCCCAATGCCATTTGGCTACGGATGTCCGTCATTGCACAAGCCAATGATTGTTTTCCCTGCGAATAGGTAGCGTTATAACCGTGGTTGTTGGTTAGAATAGCCATGAGCGAAGCAACGGTGTTATGCGTTGATTGAATGAACGGAGTTGGTTTGAGTTCCTTTTCGTGGGTATCGATCATGTCCTGCAAGAAACGCATCGATTGCAACATACATCCCCATTGGGTTGCGCAGACGATGGCGTCCGGTTGCTCAATTTCTGCGTCTTGCAAGGCTTGCCGTGCGGCGCTGACCAACTGCCGCATCTGGGGCGTCATACGACGTGCTTCCGAGGCAGAAACCATTTGGCCATTTACCATTTCTTTATTCACTTCGTTCATACGATCTGCTTCGCCGTATGGTTCATTCACCATTTGAAGCGATCTCGGTTCTTCCAAAGTGGCCTCGGAGAGATCGATAGCATGATCGGAAAGGAGCAAAGAGGAATCGTTTCCGCCGAAACCGAAGGCATTGCACAGCACATGGTGAAGAGGCTGATGGCACGTTTGTGTTACCGGCGCAATGAGTCCTTCTGCAGATTGTTGCCAGCGCAAATTAGCAGGAATGAAACCATGATTCATCGCCAAAACGCAGATGGCTGCTTCGATGCCTCCGCTGGCGGAAGTAGTATGTCCGGTAAAGGCTTTTGTACTACTGATAGCCGGTAGTTTACATACGCCAAAGAGACGCGTAACAGACGCTGATTCCGAAGCGTCATTATTCGGCGTGGCTGTTCCGTGTGCGTTAATATAATCGATATCGGAAGGTTGTAATCCTGCCATGTCCAATGCACCTTTCATAGCGAGGTACGCACCTTCTCCTTCGGGCGACGAAGCGGTCTGATGGAAGGCATCGCAGGCATTGGCATAGCCGCCGATGTAGCCTAAAATCTTCGCCCCGCGCGCGATGGCATCAGCTTCGTTCTCAATGACCAAATAGCCTGCTCCTTCGCCGAGATTCAATCCTTTGCGGTTGGCATCAAACGATCGGCATGGCTGCTGGTCCATGATCATCAGCGTTCGGAAGCCGTTGAAATGGAAAAGACTCAGACTCTCAGCTCCTCCGACGATGGCACGTTTTGCTTGGCCCGTACGCAGCATGTCGCAGCCCAACATAATGGCATTCAAAGCCGATGAGCAGGCGGTGGAAGGAGTGATAATATTTGAGAATTGAGAATTGAGAATTGAGATTTTTTCTGCGATAGCACGCGTAGATTCTCCGGCTTCGTGAAGGGGAATGGTGGCTACGGATTTGCCTTGTTTGTAGTCGTTCCAGTTTTGCTCCGTCAAATCCATGCCTCCGACGGTAGTACCGGAGATAAGGGTATCACACGGGGCTTGCGCCATAGCGATGGCTTCGCGGGCTGCCATGATACCGAGCAGCGACGTGCGCGGCAGGGGTTCGTTGCCGAGACCTAATCGTTGCCGGAGTTCGTCATTGCTAAGTTTGACTTCTCCCACAGGATATTCGGTGTGTACGCTATGCAAATAGCGCATCGGAGCAATTCCTGAGCGTTGCTCAAGAAGCGCTTGCAATGTCTCCGCGCAGTTGCAGCCGATAGCACTTACTATTCCTATACCTGTGATGGCGATACGCATGTACAATTATTTAGTTCGGTGTTCCCGGATATATTCCGCCATGGTTCGCACGGAACTGAAGATCGCTTTGCCTTGTTTGGGGTCAGCTAACTTGATTCCGTATTCGCGGTCCATGAGCATAATAAGTTCGAGTGCATCAATCGAGTCCAAGCCCAAGCCTTCTCCAAAGAGCGGCGCATCGGTGTCGATGTCAGTAGGCGTCATGTCCTCAAAATTGAGTGCCTCAATAATTTGCGATTTCAGTTGTTCAATCAGTTGTTCCATATATAATTTGCATTTTTGCGTAAAATTCATTGGGTTTGCTACACTCACACCAACCAGCTAATATAATTGAGAATTGAGAATTAAGAATTGAGAATTGAGAATTGATTATTTGCTCCAATTGCTCAGGGTTGTCAAGAATGTAAAAGGATGTCTCGCCTTGTATGTGGTGGCGGATAGCTATCTCGCCGGTAACAATGTTCGGCAGTGTATAGACGAAAAGCGATGGACTTGGGTAGTAGTTTCCTTCCGAAATTGTAGCCAAATAATCGGTGTCGTTTTTGATGCTGGCACTTCGGTTCGCCAAAATAACAGCGGTTGGCTGTTGGCCGTTAGCGGTTGGCTCTTTTAGCAGTATTTCTGCGGCGATGAAACCAAGTCGGCAAAGTGTGTCCATCTTGAAGAACTTCGGATAATCGTCCGCAAAACGACGATAGAGTTCCACAAGCATTTTGTCGCCTGTTTCTGTCGTCGCTATCAGATGTCCGTCCAAGAGAACCGATGTCGGCGTTATTTCTATTTCGTGCACAACTTTCACTTTTCTATTCGTATTGCTGCATTGACGCCCCCAAAGCCCGAAAGCATCTTGATTATTTGTGATTTCTTATCTCGGCAAAGCCTCGAACGATCGGCTAAAGCCGTATGGTGATTTGTCATTTGTGATTTGCCATTTGTGATTTGTGATTTTGAAGCCATTTCTGCACAGAGGATGGTTTCGAGTACACCTGCGGCTCCCATGGTGTGACCGAAATAGGGTTTGAGTACACTCATCGGTACGTCAGATAAACCGACTCGTTGGAGAGCGATGCGCTCCATGTCGTCGTTGTAGAGTGTACCTGTTCCGTGTACGCCAACGAGCGATATGTCGGAGGGTTGAATGCCCATCATCACATCTTTCAGGCAAAGGTATGCGCCATCGCCCGTGCGGCTTGGAGCAGAGATGTGATTGGCGTCGTTATGGATGCTGCCTGCCACTAATCGCCAACTGTCAGTTGGTTCTACTGTGTAAATAATCGTGGCAGCGGCTTCGCCGAGATTGAGCCCTTTGCGATTCGGGTCAAATGGCGTACATGGTTCAGGTGAGAGCGCTTTGAAAGCCTGAAAACCGCTGACGATAAACCTGCTTTGTATATCACACCCCACGACTACGGCATGTCGGAACAACCCGCTTTCTAATAAGCGCAAGGCGGTTATCTGCGCGCAGACACCGGATGTGCAGGCATTGCTGACCACTATCGGCGGATTCGGGTTTCCGAAATGCGCCGCTATCTGTTGTGCCGGAGTCCACAGGTCTAAATGGTCGCCTTTGGTGGTCGAGAGGATGAAGATGGTTTGCTCATTTTCACATTTTCCTATTTGCTCATTTAGTGCCAACTCGATGCCTTTGATGCATAGCGGAATAAATTCCTGCGGGGTGTCAAAGAGCGAAGCGCAGAACGGCTCTACATCGGCAAAGCGGTCGGAGTAGCGTTTTAGTCCGCTACGACCTGCTTGCACGGCCTTTATATTTGCCTGTGTGCCTTCGCCCAACGGCGAGATAATACTATGTCCAGCGCAGTAAATCATTCGATAGTTGCTATTTTGAGCGTAGTGGTAGCGATGAGTTCGTTGCCAATGCGGGTAGTACATTCCATGAGCGAGATATTCAACACTTCTTGTACTACAACGGCTTCGGTGGTAAGTGTCTCTCCCACATGTGGGAAACGTTTCACTTGCATCTGTTTGATTGCGCCGATGTAACCGATTTTGTCACCTGCACGCGTGGCACAAGTCTGCGCAGCATTCTCCATGAGACCGGATAGCGGCAATATATTATCTGCCACCAATGGACATTCTGCGGGAATGGTAAAACGTGTCCGCGCTACCTTTTCTTCGACGCTTTCGATCGTGTCAATAAACACAAACGGCGGTCGTTGAGGAATAAAATCTTCTATGTCCATTTTACCATTCACTTCTCAATTAGCCCAGAAATCAAAAAAATTAAACCATTCGTACGGATGTTCTAAAGCCATTTGTTCCAAACACTGCGCATAATGGTCCGCAATATTCATATCCGGAGCGAGTTCATTCGTATATACATGATACGATTTGTAACTCTCTTTGATAACAAAAGTCAGCAAAACCGTTTTTTTGATTGCTCTGCAAATACGGAACGGTCCTGCAGGAAACAGCGCCTCATCCCCCATAAAAGTGCACGTAACTGCCGTGTCTCCCATCCTTCTGTCAGCAGCCATAGCCAGAACATCCCCGTTTAGCAGTACTTCGTTAATGCGGTAGATATGGCTCATATCGCCCGGTTGCATCGTTATGATACCAATATTGTTCCTCTCCAACGCCTGGATTCGGCGACTCAGCACTTCAGGCGATTCTCCGCCATAAGCAAGAATATGCATCGGTTTGTCCGGCGTGGAAAGGAAATATCCTGCCATCTCTGTGTTCCCCACATGTGAAAAGAGCATCACAAAACCGTCCTTAGTATGTACGCGTCCGTAATAGCGTTCCCGATTATCCACCTGCACATCGAAACTCTTACCGGCATAAACGGCAAAACGGTCAACGATGGCTCTACCGAAGTGGCAAAAAGAACGATATACATCCATTGCCGCCATAATCGGATTACGTCCCCTATGGCGATGAAAGTGGTATGCACCTCTGCGTTCACAAGGGCGTACAAGTACATACCAAACTAACCACAAGTGCATCAATCCATATACGAATCGAATGTCAGTATGGCGAATGATACGCACTAATGTGCGCTGCATCCAATGCGTTCCTCCGGTTTGTCCACTCCAGTTTTGTGCCATGATTGCGTTTGACAGAGAGTCTATCCTATCCGATTTGTTCCGCTATATAGTCGTAAAAATCCAGAAGGGTTTTGACGTTTTTCAATTCCTCCGCTTTGGGCTTGAATCCGAACTCGCGGTCTATCAGAACAACGATGTCCACAAAATCCAAAGAATCAATCTCCAAATCCTGCTTTAGGGAAGCCTCGGGAGTTAACACTTCCGGGGAAATCTCAAACTCCTCCACAAGGAGATTGTTCACTTTCTCAATAATCTCGTTTTTATTCATATCTGTTTATTTCATTTTTCTTAAAACTGTTTTTTGCAGATGAGAATCGAGTGTCCTCCGTTTCCTATCCGGTCATGAATACGCTCTATCTCTAATCCCGCTTCTTCTATCAGACGCATCATGTCATCTGTATTGTACATTTTGCTATTCCCGTTTGCCATCGCTGTGAAATATAAACTTGTCATCGTCAAACTCATAGCTGCCGGCACATAATCCTGCCTATCCCAAAGCGTCTCCATAATAAAGATGCGGTTGTCGGCATCGAGTATTGCCGCTGCGCGACGCAAAATCGACACTATTTGTTGCTCGCTGAAACAATCGAGGAATTGTGACATCCATATTACGTCATAGCGTATGTCTGATGGAAAAGCATTCGTCTGATTCAATATATTCATCCCCACTCCATGAATGCGTTCTGCCCCTTCCTGCCCCTTCGTAGCCTCTCGCATGAGCGCAATCTGCTGCGGAAGGTCGCATATTGTCACTTCTATTGTCGGATGGGATGATACGCAACGCAAGGCAAAACGACCGGTGTTGCCGCCCACATCCAACACATGAAGAGCGTCTTTGTGTATTGTATTTGCCCCCTTGTATATTATCTCCAACGCCTCGTCGAACGAGTGGTCGGAATAATAATGGTCGAAACCGAACCAGCTTTTCTGCACGGCCGCAGGAAGACTACTCAGTCCTTCGTAAATAGTTGGCCAATCACCAAAATGTTTCAGTCCTGCCGGACAACCTTCTTCAAGCGCTTTGTCCAACACGAACCAACCTTCATAATTGACATCATGGTTGAAATCTATGTCCGCGCGTATCATGGCATCTCGCAATAGGAACCATCCTATTTTACCAAGTTTGAATCTGTTCGTTTCCGGGTCGATAAGCACAATATGAGTTGTCAGAGACGCTTCTATAAGGCACTTGGTTGCATATTCGCTCAATCCAGAAGCCTCCGATATCTCACGTTGCGTCATTCCTTCGCGGTGCTCATTGAGCATATCAAGAATACCGTACTTAATCATTAATCGGCATACCTGAAATATAATTGGACCCCACGAATAGAGATGCGCCATTTCTTGGGCTTGTCGGGCGTTATATCGCTCGCTACTAAACGCTTTTTTTAATTTCTCAAATAACTGCATAACTATCAAATGGCTTGAACGACCTTTTAACGAGGTTTACTTCACCTTTTCATTCTCAAACTTTTTCAGCACAACTGCGCTGTTCGTGCCTCCGAAACCGAAACTGTTGCTCAAAACGGTTTGAATCGGCGTTTCGATCGTTTGTCGTGCAAGCCGTAAGTTAGCCGCGCTCGGGTCTATGTGATCGAGGTTGATGTTCGGTGCTACGAAGCCGCCTTGCATCATCAATATGCTATATACCGCCTCACTTGCGCCAGCCATCCAGCATTCATGTCCAGTCATGGATTTCGTGCTGCTGATCCATGTGTTTGTGCCGCCGAAGATCCGTGTCAATGCTTTTGCTTCTTCTTCGTCACCCTGTTTGGTGGATGTGGCATGGGCATTCACATAATCAATATCATCGGCTGTCATACCTGCGTCTTCAAGGGCGCGTTGCATAGCAATATACGATCCCTCGCTGCTCGGCTGCGAAATACCGCCTCCGTTACTGGAAAAACCGTATCCGCATACTTCTGCGATAATGGTTGCTCCTCGCGCTACTGCATGATCGTAGTCCTCTAACACCAGAGCGGCTGCTCCGCCGCTGGGTACTAATCCGCTACGCTCCGTATCAAAAGGACGACTGGCTTTCGCCGGTTCGTCAACACGAGTAGAGAAAGTGCCGAGTGCATCAAAAGCCGCCATGGCGTACGGGTTCACTTCCTGCGCTCCACCAACCAAAACCATGTCCTGCAAGCCCTGACGAATGAACATCGCTCCTAAGCCGATAGCGTGACTACCGCTGGCACACGCTGCGCTTACCGAAAAATTGATTCCACGCAGGTGGAAAATCGTACTGAGGTTCATGTTCACGGTTGAGTTCATGGACTGGAAGATGAGTCCGCTGCCCAACAATGCCGTGTCATGTTTCTCTAACATGGTAGCATGCATCTCCACCGTTGGAAGTGCCGTGCTGTCATTGCCGAATAAGATACCCACCTCATTCTCTAACAGGTATTGTTCGTTAATATGCGCTTGTTCAAGAGCCTCTCGCGCCGCCATGAAAGCGTACATCGCTTCTTGAGACATTCCAGTTCTCAAACGACGATGTAACAATGCCTTCAAATCAGGCGTCTCGACAATACCTGTCAGCGGGCTACGAAAACCGTATTCTTTACGTGCCTCGTCATAACCGATTCCGCTACGACCAAGACGCAGCGATTCTGTCACTTCTTCTTTGTTTCGGCCGATACATGACCAGATGCCCATTCCTGTTACTACTACCCTTCTCTCCATTCTCTATTCTCAATTCTCAATTGACTAAAATTCTCCATTCTCAATTCTCAATTCTCAATTGACTAAAATTCTCAATTCTCAATTCTCAATTCTCAATTCTCCATTCTCAATTCTCAATTCTCCATTCTCCATTCTCAATTACCCCATTCCTCCTGAAATGTTAATCACTTGTCCTGTTATATATGCCGCCTCGTCAGAGCAAAGAAAACTGACGAGTGCAGCCACTTCTTCCGGTTGACCGAAACGTCCTGCCGGAATAGTCTTTTTCAGTTCGGCTTCATCTAATTCTGCGGTCATGTCTGTTGTAATAAATCCGGGTGCTACGGCATTAACGGTCACCTTGCGCGCTGCCACTTCCTTGCCTAACGCTTTGGTTGCACCGATAAGCGCTGCTTTGGCTGCAGAGTAATTCGTCTGTCCCGGCAAACCCGACACGCCGGATATGGAGGCTATATTTACGATGCGCCCTTTGCGTGCTCGAAGCATGCCGCCCAACACATGGTGGGTAATATAATAGAATCCCTCTGTGGTAGTTCGCATAACGTCATGCCAGTCCTCTTCGCCCATGAATACCAGCAATCCGTCGCGACGGATTCCTGCATTGTTGACCAAAACGGATATATGTTCGCCTTCGTGTGCTGCATCCCAGGACGTAAGGGCCTCTTCTACCGATCTGCCGTTAGACACGTCGAAAGGTAGTAACTCTGCTTTGCCTCCTGTTGCTTCGATGGATTCCTTCGTTCTCTCCGCAGCGGCTGTATTACTGTGATAATTGATTATAACCGTGTAGCCATCTTTCGCCAAGCGCTCTGCCACGGCACGTCCTATTCCTCGGCTTGCACCGGTAACAAGTGCATAAACATTATTTGCCATAGATTCTTTTTCCATTGTGTCCTTTTACTTTTTACCTTTCAAATATTGCTCTATTGCAGCAAGATCGCCGTACAATGGTCTGTCTTCGACTATGGTCGCCGACAATTCGCGGACAGCATCATAGTGCGCACGAGTAGATGGCGCCAACTCATCTTTGATTTGCAGACAATCAACAGCTTGAGCCATTGCCAAGAACAGAACGGACATCACTTGATATACATTATTAATTACTTGTCCGCACAATTCTGCGCTGTTCGTGCCCATAGACACAATATCTTGATTGTCGTTGTTATTGGGTATCGAATGTACGTAGTTCGGCATAGCGAGTGTCTGGCACTCTGCCGTAGTGCTCGTTGCCGTGAACTGGCATGCCTGAATTCCATAATTCAACCCTAATGTACCCATATTCAGGAAGGGCGGCAAAATACCATTGATGCGGTCATGGCAGAGGTAGTTCAACTGTCGTTCGCACACCATCGCCAAACGAGTCATCGCTATTTTTACCTTGTCCGCTTCCAGCGATATATAATCGCCATGAAAATTACCGCCGTGATAAACATTTTCTGTCACAGGATCAACTATCGGATTGTCGGATGCCGCATTCAACTCCTCTTCGACAACACGGCGGCTGTATGCCAATGTATCATAGATGGGACCTAATATCTGCGGCGCACAACGAAGGGAATAATACGCTTGTACTTTGTCTTTGAAAACCGTTGTATTTTGCACCTCGTCACTTTGAGAATATAGTTTGTTTTCCCTTTTCTGCAAGCGACGGCTCCCTTGGCTCAGTTGGCGCATCTGTCCGGCTATCCATATCTGTCCCTCATGACGACGACTTTCGTTGAGAGGAGCTGCCATGAGATCATCGTAACTGCCGGCTATCTCATTCATCCATACTGCGGCGACCGTGGCAAGACGAAGCAGGTTCTCTGCATCCAACTGGTTCACGGCACTAATACCTGTCATTATACTGGTACCATTAGTGCAACTCAATCCTTCGCGAATATGAATCTGTATCGGGTTTAATCCGCATTCGTTCATCACCTCTCTTGTCGGACGCCACTCACCACAATAATGAACCTTGCCCTCGCCAATGAGACATAATGCCATATGAGCTAATTGAACAAGGTCACCACTCGCGCCAACGCTGCCGTGCTGAGGAATGAACGGGTAAATGCCTCGATTGACAAACTCTGTTAGCAGCAATACCAATTCCGGATGTACGCCGCTTTTACATTGCGCAAACGAACCTATACGTGCGAGCATTCCCGCGCGCACAAAAAAATCGCTGAGTGCCTCACCTGCGCCCGTAGCATGCGAACGGATAATATTATACTGCAAATCGCGCAAATGGTCTTCACTAACTCGCCATTGCGCCATCGGACCAAATCCGGTATTGATTCCATAGATCACTTTGTCCGATGCAAAACGTTTCAGAAAATCATATGTCTCGGAGATGCCTTTAAGCGTCTCCGCATCCCACTCCAAACGACCTTCTCCGTACAAGATGTCGTGGATTAATTCAATATCTATCTTCATCTGCCCATGTATTCTTTTACTTCGGACAATAGACAAGGGAAAGTTCACTTAATTCACAGATAGCGTGAATATTCTGGTTGACGTGGCTATTAGTGAATTGTTCTATAAGCTATCAGCGTCGAGGTCTATAATCCTTTTTCTTTTCAAATCGGGCGCAAAGGTACAAAAAATATTTGAAACTACCAAATAAAAACTGCTTTATTAGCAGAATTTTGATGTTTTTGTATAAAATCTACTTGTTAAAAAATATTTTAAATATACAACTTAAGTTTCCCTGTTGTTTTATTGTAACTTAACTTTCCCACATGCTCTTTGACCAATTGCTCACGCATTCTGCCGATCGTTCGGAGCTTTGCCGAAAAGAAAAAGACAAATGACAAATGGCAAATCTCAAATCACAAATGACAAATCACAAATGGA
>Ga0310694_10001649_pt1 | contig 24679 bp, 52 predicted proteins | sample 174DNAGHGhighgp2_FD_203884 | JGI IMG/M metagenome (GOLD analysis project Ga0310694, IMG submission 203884) | Sheep rumen microbial communities from Palmerston North, Manawatu-Wanganui, New Zealand - 1742 DNA GHGhigh gp2 (v2) (version 2) | ecosystem: Host-associated > Mammals > Digestive system...
AATCAACACGCACGGGATGTGTTCATTATCGCCTGCTTTTGACCTAATTGTCATACATACCCCCCCCGTAATCGTCATGTTGTAAACATCAACTCCCATAATCTCACTTTTCATAAACTACCGCTTGCTGATTATCCCCCCTCGTACCTTGACTGTGTAGCTGCTTGATTCGTTAGTGCTTTCTCCAACACTTCGGGAAGCTGCTTGCCCCTCTTGTTCGCACGATTCAATATTCCCTGACACGCTCTTGAACTCAAAGAGTATCGGGGGGGCGGTGTTACCTCCAAAATCTGCGACAAGTGCGATTCTCTTTCTTCGTTGGGGAACTCCCCAGTATTGAGCATCGTGCAATCTCCAGGCAATAGAGAAGGGTGTTCCATCGTCACCCACTCCTTCGATGCACCCTGCGTAAGACCATCCCTTTTCAGGTATAGGAATATCGGGGACTTCCTTGACAACGACTTTACAGATTTCTTCGAGGACTGCTTTGAAGTCTGCTCCTTTGGGGTTTCCTGAACTGAAAGCTCCTGCGACGTTCTCCCATACCATGAATCGAGGTTTAATATGTCGAACATCGTAATCTGTCCCTTGAATTGATAATCTTCTTTTACTTTCATTACGCATCTCCTTAACTATTCTCATTTGTTCCATAAAAAGACCTGATCTCTCGCCTGCAAGTCCTGCTCGCTTTCCGGCAACAGACAAATCCTGACAAGGTGAGCCACCAGTGATTATATCTACAATAGGGACTTCGTTACCATGTATCTTTGTTATATCTCCAAGATGCTCCATATCTCCTATACCTTTCTTTGGAATATGCCGTTATTATATGATTTTATTACAGAAAAGTAAATACTTTTTTCGTAATCAAACCTCTCTGATCTTGATACCGTGGAAATAAAGCATCATTTTACGCTTCAAAACATATTCCTTAGTGCGAAAACCCTTTGAATCTTCAACAACCGTCTTGCCGTTGTACTGATAAACAAAGTCCGCTATGTAGCTGCACTCACGTTCGATGCACTTGCCTTTAACGATCTTCTCCTTGCCGGACTTTAATATCGTAACTGAATCAGGCTCGTATTGAGCAGGGATAAGCACGAACTTGACTTGCAGTCTAAGGTCGGATATTACCCCGCCTCTTTCGAGCAGTTCAAGCTCGCAGTATCGCTGATATTCGTGCTTGCTATCGAAAGTATGCCCGTCAGCCGTGATCTTTTGGGCGTTGTACTTCGTGCCATTTCTTCTCCAACCTCGGTATGGCATTACTCGTTATCTCCTTCCGCTTTCTTTGGCTCAAACTTACAAACGGGCAAAGCGCAAATTCCACACTCTCCAAATACAACTTCATGCTCACAATAATGGCAAGCACAATAATTTTTATAAAAATCAATTACTTCGCCGGATATTGCCATTAGTCCGCATCTCCTTTAACCCAATTAAACATACCCGTTTCATTATCTTTCCTGCATATATAAATTTCAGAAGTTGTCTTAATATCTTCGTCAATCTTATCGCCAAAACAGTTATAGTATGAGGTTTTTGTGGTTGTTTCTTCGACACAAAACTTATTCTGCGTTTTAGCATATAGCTTTTCTAAATCTGTCATTCTGTATCTCCTTCCACAGCCTTGCGTTCTAACCTTATCATGTAGGCAATATCACCACTTTCGTAAACTCTTACACCCGAAAATTTATCTGTGTCAATCTCAATCAATGACATACAATATTGATTGTCTGAGAACTGATCTTTTTTCTTATATTTGACAGTAGCATTTACTCTTATTACGCCATCCGGCACTTCAAGTGTTATCGTTCTCATTAGTGTTATCTCCTTCTTTCTTGCAACCTATCAGGTCGGCTATTCCTAAATGATCTTCGGCAAAGTGAACTGTCTTGTCGCTTGGGTATTGTTCGTCTTTCTTTAAGCCACAGGCACTCTGTATTATAAACTTCGTTGCCAAAGCCTTGCCCGTGAAACAGTCCTTGAACGCCTCACCGCACAATCGGCATTTGTAGATAAACACATATCTTTCATCAGCCATTAGTCTGTAACCTCTCTCGCAATAGTAACCTTCAAATCAGGATCGTTGTAATACTTTGTAAAAAGTCCTTCCGCTAATATCAAAGCCGTGTCTATTTCCATACCCTTTGCAAGCACTTCGTCAGCGACAATTACTGAAAACTTTATAATGCCCATTAGTCGTTATCTCCTTCCGCAAACTTTCGTTCCCGTTCCGCAACTTCGCATCTTCCGCAAGTCCAGGTATCACACTTCTTATTCGTGTACGGGCAAATGCCCTGGAAGTGTTCTCTGCCCCATTCGTCAGTTATTACCGCAACAAGTCCTTCGGGTAATTGCATAGGCTCAAAACACATCTCGAAGCTCGCATTACCCCATTCTTCCTTAAAGCGTTCTATCTGTTCTTCGCTTAACGGATCTTTGCATTTAATCGTGTACGATTCCGCACCTTCGTTCTGCAAAAGCTCGTAGCCGTTTATCAGGAAGTCATACACTTTGAGAATTTCATCATCCGGCAAGCATAAATCGCACTCCCCGCATCGCCTATCGCATTTTGAAATATCGCCCTGCCTGGCAATACATTCCCGCTCGGTTTTGAGGACTTTAAGTATCTGCTCGGTTGTCATGCGTAACCCTCCGTCGTTCCTATCTGTTCCCAACAAGCACCGTGATTCCCGTATTTGTAAATCTCTCCGTGCAGCGGATCTTCGTGTATCACTAAATCAGCACCGTACTGTTCTCTTAAATCGTCTAATGTGATCTCTTTTGCATCCGGCAAGTCAGGGAACAAATATATCTTTTCGCAAGTTCCTTTTTCCGTGTTTATCGCAAGGGTTATATCATCACAAAAGGCAACCATATCCACATGACAGTCAGGAGCTTGCTGATTGTTAGGCTTTTGCTTGTCAGGTTCGTTGCACCTTAACCGAAACAAACAGTTCCAACACCTTTTATCTTCGTTGTTCATTATCTTTTACCCGTGATTCGCTTGCATATCTCTACTATCGCCTGCCCTATGGTCGTCAGGATCATCAACAAGCCGAAGATAACCATTAGTGCCGGACTACGCAGCATAAAACTGATGATAAAGAAAACCAAAAATATAATAAATAAGACTTTCATTACTTTTTTAACTCCTTATAAGCATCTAACCACATCGTAAGCTGCATATAACACTCAGGGCATAAGTCAACATCGTTTGTTCTTTTTCGTGTTACATACGGATCTCCATGATTTAACACTCTCGGCTCGAAAATTGCCTTGCACCTGTCACATTGGTATACTTTCATTCCGCACCACCCTCACTCTCCAAAAGTGTCGAGCATACATCTGTTAATTGCTGATATTAACTCACTGCCTTTAACTGTGTATCTTTCTCCATTAACCTCTAATTCAACCATATCTCCGTGATTCCAATGATTATGAACACGAATAGGCATCTTTGCAGGTTCACTATAATCATTGATTTCTGCCGTTATTTTCATTCTTCCGCACCGCCTTTCTCAAATCGCTTGCATTTACCCGTAGCCTCACAAAACAATAGTGTGCCTGTATTTTTTGCTCGCTTAAAACACTCGTTGCACCTATCGTTTTTCCAACTCGTAGGAATAATATCTCCGTTGCTATCAAAGTCTTTTGGTCTTAAATGTGCTTTGTTGTTCATACCGCATCGCCTTTCTTATAGGGTTCAGGTAATGGTTGCCAAGCGATTACTTCAATATCAGCGTCAATAACATCATCAAAATTGTGGCTATATTCTGCTAAAGTGTCGGTACATAACGTAGACCACCAATACCATTGACCATTGAAATATACGCCTGTTGCTGTGAATGGTTTGTCCTTGATTTCCTTGTAATATGGTTCGGGATTGTGATTTATCCAAGTAATGTTTACAGGCTCTAAATCATCAGGCAATCTCTCGCTAACTGGAATCCACTCGCCTTGCGGTTTTACAGTTGCTCGTCCTGCTCTTACTCCATTAAAAAATGCAGTTCTATATGGAAAAAAACCACTTCCGCTTACTTTAACTGTCGGGGCATTGTCGATTACTTTCAGAGAATATCTCAAACCTATTGCCCATTTTTCATCAATAGGCATTTCCTTTTCAACTATTTCTTGTATCTTCGCTTTCAAATCTTCACGGCTTATAAGGTCACTCATTTTACACCTCACTTACAAGGTCAATGGCTGTATATTCTTTTTCACCATTAGACATTGGATAAACACACTTAACAGATAAAGTAAGATATTTGTAAGGCACTTCACTATACTTAAACTGCCCGACAAACTTTCCGTCAACGCCAAGTTTAAAATCAAAGCGAGTAGATAAAATTGGCATAAGGTCAATCAGTTTAAAGTTTTCATTCGTCATTCTTCGGTATCTCCTTTTTGTAGATAATGGGTTTGGGATCGCCGTTCGTTTTTTCTGTTTCTTCGTCAGGGTTCTTCCGTGAAGCCTGCGAATTGTAAAACGGATTATTCCTAAATCTGTTCATATCTACCTCACTTTATCGTCGCCAGGATAGCAGCAAAAACAATTCCTAATGCCATGCCTGCGCCCATTCCTACAAAAAACGCTACAAACGGATCATACATTGGTTTCACCTCTCAATTTAACACCGCATACAGGGCATATATCGCAAAACTGAAAGAATTTTCCGCAAATAGGGCAAGCCTTTAAAGGATTTTCACCAACTTTTTTATCCAAAAAAACCGCATTAGTTTTAATAAATTCCGAAAGAGAACTGATCTTTTCTGTCAGTTCATCAACTTGCTTTTTCAGTTCTTTTTCTGATTCCAGCGTCTTATTTAATTGTTCTTCGAGATTATCCATTTTTAGAATCCTCTGCCGCTATTTCGTTCCGTATTGCCATTCGTACCGCCTTAGAACGATTATCCTGACCTTCAAGCCATCTGATAATATCAGCATCCCTTTCCTTATCGAGAAGAAGTGTAAGCATCTTATGCGTTTTCATATACTTGTTCCTATACTTCTCGTCTTTCTTTAATTCGTTGTTCATAACACTACCTCAGATTTCAAAAGGCATATCCGGCTGTTCCTGAGTTGCTGTCTTTGGTGATTCTGATGCCGAACTGTTAGCGTTCTCGACAAACTCAGCTTCATCAACAACGATCTCGGTAACATAGACTGTCTTGCCGTCTTTATCGGCATAGCTGCGTGTCTGAATATTGCCTACGATACCGATACGACTTCCCTTATGGAAATACTTGTTGATAAACTCAGCGTTTTTTCCCCAGGCAAGACAACTGATAAAATCAGCCTGCCTGTTTCCGTCCTTATCCTTAAACTTTCTGTCAACAGCAACAGTAAACTGACAAAGTTTTGAGTTGTTGCTTGTTTCCTTGATCTCTGTGTCCTTAACCATGCGACCTACTAAGATTGCTTTGTTCATACTGCTTTTTCCTCCAAAAATGAATATCTTGCTATCCATGAGAACGATCCGTCAACATTCTGCACCTTTACGTCCTCTGTCTTAATCTTCATACCCGCCATTCTCAAATCGCTTATCCTTGATGCAAGGCGGTAAATGCCAAGTGATAACGCCTCCCGCTGCGTTATCGTGCCGTTGTCCTTGATGTACTTCACAACCTTTTCACACTGTGTCATGTTTTCCCCCTTACTTAATGATTACGCTCTGTGTTCTTTCAAGATGCGCTATGCCCGATAAGTCTTTTCCGGCTTTGATCGCTTCTTTTATTTTATCCTTGTCAACAGTAGGCTTTGGATATTTCAAGTAGGCTTCGGGAATGAGGTTAATGTCCTCGGCATCTATAATTGTTGATTCCTGATTATTCCTAACAGATAATGAGAAAAGCGAAGTTTTAATCTTAGGATCGTCAGGCTTGATTGCCAGGATAGCCATTTTCATAGCTTCTTCCATAGCCGTAACACGCTTCTCTAATGACTTCTGCTTATCATCAAGCCTTTTCTTCTCAGCCTTAATTGCTTCAATATCAGCCTTGAAGTTGGCTCTGACCTTGCAATATCCTTCGAGCTTGTATTCAATATCTTCTTTGAGATTAGCAAGTGCCTCGTCAAGCATCTTTGCCTGTTCTTCCGTGAGTTCGCCCTGCTCGGCTATATCCGAAAACATTTGAAACTCGCCTGTCAAATCGTAAATGTTCGGCATATCATACCTCCTTATACTTCAAACGGAACGTCGCCATAATCAGCAGGTCTTTCCTTCTCGATCTTCATATCTTCCGCATACTTCAACGCAAGTTCAAATTCTTCGTCAGAACTATCGCGCGTGAGTTTACAATGGTCAATGATCTTCTTCTGATCCGCTTTTGTAAACTTGTTCTTAGCGATAAAGTTGTAAAGTTTCTGCCTTGCCGGAGAACGATTCTCTTTAACCTCTGTCTTCTTTTCTTCCTTCTGTTCTTCTTTCTGTTCTACTGCTTTCTCGGTTTTAGGTTTTGGTTCTGCTTTGCTTGCTGATACCTGCTCATGGTATTCGTCTGAATCAGCGTCTTTTGTATCATCGAGAAGGAATAGAGCGTTGAGCGCGTACTTCCTGGCATAACTCGATGTAGCACCCGTCAACTGAGCATCATCCATACCCTTTTTATCGCTCGCTTCACGGGCGTAAGCAGTAACTTCAATAGACTGCTCATTATCGCAGTTAAAGATAGTCGCCGTTGCCTTGACATATACCCTTCCTGCAACCTCGACTATTTCATCGGAGATAACAGTAGCAACGCCATACTTCTTTTCGAGCGGTTTTAATGCTTCCTGAATACCCTCAGCGTTCCTGTAAGAGTAATTACCAAACTTGTTATACAAGTTTTTAGGCGCTTTGAGTTCGACCTGAATCATCATCAGCTTTTCCCTAAGCGTCAGTTCTTTCTTGCTTTCTGCCATTTTTAGACCTCCTTATCTCTTTGGCTTATGAGATTATTATATACTTTTGTTACGAAAAGTAAATATATTATTTCAAATTTCACTCGGCAAAAATCCTGATTGTAAGAGCGCCGAATTATCAGGAAGGCTTAAACCTAAAACTGTATCGACCTGCTTAATTGCGCCCGCCCTAAGTTTAATCTCATACGCTTTTCTGAATCTGTCAGCCGTATAGGTATCGTCAGAGTTCATCCGACGTAATTCTGATTCAAACTCATGTACGGTTTCGGATAGTGCAGGGTATTTTTTTAAGTCCTGGTATATCTCGTATCTTCCTTCGTACTCCCAACCCCCGCGATTAGATACGATTTCTCTGACAGTGTTCAAAGCGTTCTCAGGCTTAATCTTTGCGTTCGATACAACCTTATCGACAAGTACCACCGTCAGATCCCTTGCGCACTTAGGTGGATAATTGTTGTGGGCATAGTATTCAACGATCATGTTCTTAAACTGTTCGTCAGACAGTCCTTTTAATGCTGAATACCAAACCTTAACTTGAATCTCGTCCTGGGTATCGAAGTCAAAACCGATAAACCCCTTCTTTAATGCTGTCATGCCGGAAATAAAAGTTGCCTGTGATAACATTTATGTTCTCCTTCCTTATAATAAAAAATCGTCTATGTTTGCAGCAACGATCTCGTCAATTTTAGCCTGCTTTTCAGCCACTTCGTTTACGTCATTCCACCGTTCACCCCTAAGATAAGAAGCAGGATAGGGGATATATTGCCCGTTCAGCTTTTTCCAGTCTTTCGTCTGCTTCTTTTCTTCAACGTCAGTAATAATATCAGGCAATATCTTTTCGATGTTCTTAATCGCCTTAAATGCCTTAAACGCATCTTTCTTATTAGCCTTCTTCGGGTAAACTTCCCAAAAGCACGAAAAGAGAAAATTCAGCTTTTCTTCGGGGGATATAAGGGGGTTTTCTTTTTTAGTATTTTCTTCATTAGTATTTTCTATATTAGTATTTTCTATATTAGTATTTAATTGTGGTCGATTTTCTAACCCTTGATTTTCAGAGGTCTGATTTTCAGAGGTCTGATTTTCAGAGGTCTGATTTTCAGACACCTGAAAACCACCCCTCTGTTTTTCGTTTCGAGGCTGTTCGTAAAAGTCCCACTCGTACTCGATCTTCCCCGTTTCTGTTTCATTCGGGTTCTTCCTTGTAATAACTAAATAACCGTTGGTTTGGAGTTCCTTAATTGAGCTTTCTATTGCTGTTTTTCCTTCTTTGGATATAGATGCAAGTCCGGCAATAGAAAACTTCCAATCATCAGGAAGGGACAAAATCATAGACAATAATCCTTTTGCCTTTAACGATAAGTTTTTATCTTTAAGATGGTAATTTGACATGATAGTATAATCGCTTGTTTTGTTAATTCTGACTATCATAAAAGCCTCCCGAAAAATTAAACCCGACAGAAGTTGCAGTTTCTATCGGGTTAGCGGATCAATTAAGTTGTACCGAAGTCGCATCGTCTGCAACACCGATACAACTATCCTGATTATAATATTACAATTTCATAATTTCAATAACCTTATTTAGTGATAAACAGGTCAAATGGTTCTTTTAAAGCACTACATATAGCGATATAGTCCGAAAGTTTGATAGTGTCGCTCTGGTTCAAAATAAACCATAACCTATGGTATGACAGTCCGGCTGCAACTGCTAATTTGTTTACCGATATGTCATTGTCATAGATATAGTCTTTAATCTTTTTAATAATCACCTTATCATCCATATTTAACCTCCGTAATTATTCTGTTGTTTTAATATTATATGTGTCAATTACAAAATTGTAAACCACATGGCAAAGAAAAAGGGGAATATATTTCAATTCCCCTTCTTCCGAGTAAAGACACAAAACGGTCAAATGTGTTTAATCAGCATTTATCGAATTTATCTTCCTAAGAGTTGACTCGTATAATTCAGGTTGACTAACCTTAATTACCTTCATCAGTTCATTCATTATTCTCCAAACCTCTTTGGCGTTGCGCCCCGATATAGCCTGATATAAGCAAGAACCTTCGTATCTGCCTATTGTTATCTCTTTATTAATTCCATTGTTGGATCTTTGTGCTGATAACAAATGATCGTAAAGAGTATAAAAGACTGCGAGTTTTTCTGCGTTCTGAAAAGTCAGAGGTGCTTTTTCGAGTTCTTCAATCGCTTTAATCAGTTCGGATTCTGAAAACATTACTCTTTCTCCATTCGGCTGATGATATTTTTAATCGTCCTGCGTTCTTCTTCGCTTCCGGCTTCGTTCATCATTCCACGAAGCATCTCGATCTTTTCGGCTTTTTCTCCGTCGTCATAGGAATAGTCCCTGCGTGAATAGCGACCTCTGCCGTATCTCGCATTGGAGTAACCACCCTCGTTAGAGTAGCCACCCTCATTTGAGTAACCACCGTCGCGGGCGTACCTGCCAAGACTATCACGCTTTGCGTTACGTCCCCTGCCACGGGCATAGGAATATTCAGACATATCCCTGTCACCGTCCGCATAAGAATAGCCTTCGTCGGAATACTCGTCATACATGATGATCTTGCAAGTGTTCTTAATGGAATTAAGTAGTTTGTCAATTACTTCAAGGTTCGCTCCTGTAATTTCGCCTTTTTTAGTAATTTTCTTAACTTCTTCCATCAGCATTTCTTTCAGTTCGTAAAAATCGTGCATAACAACTTCCTCCTTCCTTATGCAATTCTTTCAACAGATATTGAAGCGTTACGCCTAATCAGCACCGAGGGTGTTGGTGTAACCGCAGGATCGTCCTCTGTTCCGTCAACGTATCTTCCCGAAACAGTCATACAGCATCCGCAAGGGATAGTGATTATCGCTACGGTATTGATGTGGGTATAATCTTCTACCGCAGCCGGAGTAACGATAGCCACGCTTTCGGGTATTGTTACCCCGTCAAGCGTAATTCCAAGAGCGATAGGTGTAACTGCACCGCCCGTCGGGATCTGTACGTTTGCTTGAAGCGTAACCTTGTATCTTGCAAATCTGTTAGAGGTATTACCTTTGAGAATAAGAATCCCAGGTGCAGCAGGAATGACATTACCTGCGTTGCAAGGAATAGAAACATTGTTAAACGGAATAGTACCGTTTAACGCAACTGTGTTGTCAGCCGTTGTTATATATTCTGACATAGGTAAATTCCCCCCTTAGTTGTAGAAGTTGCCGTTGCAACCGCAACCCTGATTCTGATTGCAGGTAAAGATAGGTGTCCTGCCGTAAACGGGAGTTGACGGAACAGGGCAATTAGAAAGCCTGTTATACAGAGCATCAACTTCATCAGAGAAACCCCTCTGAATAAATGCGTTCTGTGCCGTCTGTGAAGCTGCAAGGTTAGCCATAGTAAGCTGACGTTCAAGATCAGTAATCTTGTCGTTCTTCGCATCAAGTTCAAGCTGACAAAGTTTGTCAAGAATAGCCTGCGTACCGTTAGACTGACTCTGAATAATATCTCTTGTGTTATTCGCATCAGCAAACCTTGTAGCGGCAGACTCACTCTGAATGATGTTCTGTGTCTGACAGGTAGCCAAACGCTGATCGCAGCAGCAGGCGGCGAGCTGCGCCTGTGTGCCGTTAAAACCTGCGTTGATAGCGTTCTGCAAACCGAAAGCGTCTGCATAGCGTTCATCTGTACGTTCGAGAAGCCGTTACAAAGCTGAGTGGAAATATCACCGATGCTATCACGGATAGACGTAATGTTGCTGTTAAGCATCTGATCCCTAAAACCGTCAGAAGTAATTTCTGCCTGATTCATCCAGGGATAAAGACCGCCTGCACCTCCGTTTCCACCGCCGTAGCCGTTGCCCCAACCGCCGTTACCGAGAAGCAGGAAAAGTAATATCACCCACCAGCCGTTACCGTCGCCGAAGCCAAAGCCTCCGTCGTTTCTGTTACCTACGACAGCAGCCAAATCCGCTGCTGACATCTCTCCAGTAGTTAATGACAATTTAATCATCTCCTTTACTAAAAATTTTTATTTCCACCGTTGCAACTAATGAAAAACGAATTAAAAATCTAACCCCAACTTTTTAATTGAGTTAGGCGTAATTAAAATCGAGTTAAAAACTGAAATAAAAGTTTGAAATTTGCAGTTTTATTTCAAAAACTCGGATAGTATTTGAAAAAATTACATAAAGGGTTTTAACTGCTCATAAAGCTGATTAGCCTTTTGAGCGCATTGATTTACCTGCGACTGACTTACCTTGCCAGAGTTAATCATATTCTGAACAATCTGCTGAGGGTTGCCGTTGAAGCTCTTTTTGAATTGAAGAAACTGCTGAATCATAGGGTTCGCAGGTGCTTTACCACCTAATCTTTCATAAAACGGGTTTGCCATTGTTCTTTACCTCGTCGTTCTTAGGCTTTCTCATATTCTTTATTGTCTGCCTTACGTCCTCTTTAAATTTGTCAAACTCGGAACGGGAAATGTAATCAGGCGTTTCAGACTTTGCAACAACCGATTCCGTGTGATGCGCCGTTCTTTCGGTAATATCGAAGATGCGTAAAGGTAAGGGCATACCGCTCTGATCTACGCTTTTCATATACATAACGGGTTCTTCCCTATCCATAAGAACAACTGTCTGCCCTGCACCCACAGGAAACGATTTAGCGGCGTTCTCACCTAAAACCCAAGTAATTCCATTCATAGAGTTTTGAGGGGCATTAGAGGGCATTTGTGGGGCTTGTAGAGGCATCTGCTGTTGTGGCTGCATAATAGGCATCTGATTAGGGTAATACTGAGGAAAGTAAGCATTGTAAGCCATCGTTTATATCTCCTTTTTGTAGTAATAAAGAACAACCTCGTCGGAAGAATCCCAGGAGTCATACACGTTTCCGTCCTCGATACAACAAACGTGATTCTGACAAGCAAGAACGTATTTGCCTTTCGGATGTTCCTTAGCAAACTGACCGACAGTAACGCAATTAGGGCAAACAGAAGGTATCATGTGTTCTTCAAAACCGAACTTTTTCAAATACATTCCCCAAACATAATTAGAAGAAGGCATATCCTTGAAGGCTAATCCTTCCGCACATAATCCGATATATGTGTCAGTCCAGGTCTGATCCGTAGCCTTGCTGACTGCACGAATAGCGCAGTCACCGACACGTTTGTTGCTCGGATTATTGTTGAAAAAAACATAAGCCATAGGGATATACCTCCTATGCCTAAATTTTGGCAAAATAAAAGCACCCGCAAAATGTCTTGCGAGTGCCAATTTACTGACATTTTACTGACATCAGATATGCTTAAACAATATATCTTCTGTCTTTGAAATGATCCTTATAACTTGCCTTTCGGATATTACAATCTTCTCGTGTTCATAAAGATATTCTACTGTTTGAGAATAAGTTAAACCATCAATTAAGCGGAGTTTTAATATCAGCCTGTCACGTGCTGAATGGATCCAAGTATCAATAGCGTTCTGAATATCATTATTGCTAATATTATCCAGATCAACGCTTCCTTCTGCAATCATTACAGTAATCAGTGCCCATAAGCTCCGATAATTTGCAGCTGTCAGCTGACCTTGTGTCCCAGTTATTGACTTTCATTCTGGATCCTTTCAAGCTGTCTTGTGATCTTCTTCTCAGACCAATATTTATAAGCTTCATCTGAATGCATAATAAATCCAATAAAATGTTGATCTAAAAGATAATCTATTTGTTGCAAGAGAATCTTTACATCTGTAATTTCTTCATCAAGATTTTCTAATTTGCCTGTACGTCTATATTTGCTGACCGCCTGTATCAACTCTGCACATTCTTCCTGCAACATATTAAGCTGTTCATCAAGCCCATAGTGATCTGCTATCTGCTTCAATCGTTCATCAATCATTCTTTATAACTCCTTGTATTCCACTTTTCGTCTGCTTTCTTATGAGCATCCTTGTCATACCACTCTGTATCACTGATAATTCCACCTACATAATGGATCGGAACACCGGTGTTTATTTTTCTCTGAACTAATCCGTTGAAGTGCATATAGTAATCACATACATCACAACCTATTTTTATCAAGCGATCACATGATGCTTCATAAGGTTGGGACCCACAGAACGGACATGGCTTAAGATCGTTTCTTGTTATCTTATCCATTTACCACACCACCTCTCATCTTTACTCCACAGTTAGGACAAAAATTGCTTTGCACCTCATAATACTGACCGTCGGATTCTTCTTCATATAAAGCATAATGCCCACATTTATTACACACATGTTCATCAAACTTATTACCTATCCACTCGCCTTGCGGTCTTTCTTCTAATGATTTGATAGCAAGGTGAAGAGCCTGTCTTTCTTTTCGAGTTGTTCTGTCAAAACCATTAAAGACAATACCTTTCAAGGTTTCGATAACTTCTTCATTTGACATATTATCTGTTGTCATTTCATTTGTCATTTTCTTCTTTACCTCTTAGTTTTGCACCGCAATTACCGCAAAATTTATCGTCTTCCCATTGCCTGACATATGAGCAAAACGGACATTCGCCATGTTTGCCCCACTCGCCTTGCGGTCTTTCATTCTTTCCTTCTTCATACCCCGTTTGATAAGCCTCTTGATAAAACGGATATTCAACTGGCTTGGTATTGTCGATTACTTTCAGAGAATATCTCAAACCTATTGCCCATTTTTCATCAATAGGCATTTCCTTTTCAACTATTTCTTGTATCTTCGCTTTCAAAGCCTCACGGCTGATTAAATCGTTGTTGTTTTCCTTATTCATGTGCATCCTCTCCTTTAACCATCTTATATCCGCACTCAGGACAATACTTGCTCATTCTGAATCTTGATTTGGTATTACAGTTCGAGCAGTAATAGCTGTAATGCGATTTATCCTCTTTCTTCCTTATCCAATATGCAATATCCTTATTCGTTGTCTCTTCTTTAGTTTTCTCAAACAACTCTTTAAGTTCCTGTGAATAAATAATAATGTCAAGATACTCAATAAGGTGGGTATGAGCCTGAGCATAAGCTGCAAAAGTAGGACTATTCTTACCTTCACAAGTTTTCTTCTTGTGTTCCTCGATTTTCTCATTTAGGAACTTCTTTATGATATTCGCAAATTCAAGGTAATTCATTTCGTCACCAATCCTTCTTGAAGTCCGGCACGTTATCAGGCTTAATACTATCATCGTGGATCTCGATAACCCTGACATTGTTCTTATTTTTCAGAGCTGCTTGCAATCTGAAATTCTCTGTCCTCAGCTTTGCTATCTGCTTTTCCTGTATTCTGATAACCCCGTTAGTGTTGTGGATATATCCAATAAGGCTAATGATTAAAGCGACTAACGAAATAAAGGCAAAAATGTAAATAAAGTCCATGTTTCACGCCTCCTTATACTTTACAAAATACAGACTGTTGCTGATTCTCCCAAGCGAGATAACCTTGTACTTACGGCTATCTCGCATCGCATCGGCAAACTTATACATTTCCCTCTGATGCCTGAAAAACTTAGTGCTTTCTCTGATTACTGTTTTTTCCATAGACTTTTACCTCCCTGCTATGTTGCAGTTATTATATGCCTTAATTACATTTTTGTAAATAGCATAAATGAAGAAAACCACCTAAAAAAGGTGGTTTTCCATTTGGGGGGATAATAACAATGAATCACAGTGCCTTACTGCTATTATACATTATTATTTGTAAAAAGGTCTGCCAAATCCCAAAAGGTATTTATAGGTAAGATAGTTAAACTTTCTTCTTTTCGTAGCGTTATGTACGTTGCCTTCCTCTGATATACAGGTGTGACTTTTCGTATCTACGCTGATGATCCTGCCTGTATGCGTCGGTTTTGAAGCCTTCTTACGCTTAAAATCGAAGTATGCCTGATCGCCGAGTTTTGGCGTGCTACCCTTTTTATACCAATGCTTTTTAGCCTTGAACCATTTGACAGCTTGACGGCAGCCTGCGGTAGTCGTATAACGTCTGACGGTTTTCGTAACGAAGTCGATTGCCACATTCATAGCCTGACACCATGCTTTTTTCTTCACGTTGAACTTGATGCCCGTGCATCTTGAATAAGGATTCCCGACCTCTTTTTGCGCACGACCATTACGTTCGCTTGCACCATTGAGAGATTTCGCCTTATTGACGCTTTTGGTTACTGACGCGGAAGCCATATCAAGATACCTCGCCGTTAGTGTCTTCCTCGTCAAGCGGTAAATCTTCTTCGGTTTCCTTCTCGTAGTATTCCTCTTTCGTGAACTGCTGATATACCTGATTAATACCCGTTGAAGCGAAGCCACTGACGATACCGATAGCAAGCGCCATAAGCCAATTATCAGCAGGGATATATCCAGGAATAGTCTTATACACGATTACCCCAAGCGCACCGCCTACGAAACCACAGATAATCGGGATGAATTTGTTGAGTGTTTCGTTGTTGATAGCCTTGAAAGTAGCTCCGACAAGATAGCAAAGTACGACTATTGCCGGGAATGCGATGAATCCTAAATCGTTCATTTTTCTTCTCCTTCCATTGTGAAAAGTATTATTGCTAATGCCGTTACAAAACCTGCAACGATCATTACCTCAATTATTTCCTCGATCATTTCTTATTACCAGACTGACTTAATCCCGTCATAAGATCGTCGAGCCTATGATGTGCTGACTTTGTTGACTGTTCTACGATAACAAGTCTTTCTCGCAGGTCGTCAACATTCGTTGCGTACTTATCTATTTTCTTTTCTAACTGTTCTATCCTGTAATTTGACAATTTGTTGGAAACCAAGACTCCTGTAATAGAGCCTGTAATCGTTCCTACAAGGGATATAACAGCAACCATGATTGCGGGATCATCCATTTTTTGTTACTCCTTATACCGTCGGATAAGCCACGTTGAAATATATACGTCCGTTTGCCGAATTGCTTGAAATGAAATTGATTTTGCCTACGCCCGTACTTGCGTTGACGTTTACAACGCCATATGCCGTATTGTTTAAGACAAAAGGTACGCTGAATGAATTTATAGGGCGATAACCTGCCGGAAGTGTGAAAAGCGTATCATTTGCGTCGTGCGTACCCATCGTACCCTGATAGTTCATATAGACAACATCGTTCTTTTTGTAGAATTTTGTATCGCCGCCTACCGAGCCTACGAAAGTAACTTGCGACGTAAAGTTTACGGCGGTTTCAGGTGTGGGCGTATTAATCAGGTCGTTATAATCGCCCGTTTCCGCTACATTCGCAAGGTTAGGCGTATCTTCAAGGTCGTCATACGATATATGCAAGTCAGCCGTAGTCTTATTGCCTGCCAACTGTACGTTATTTATCGTAGGCTTATTCATAAGGTCGTCATAATCGTAAGTGCCGCTACCGCCACCGCCGCCACCGCCTTGTTCAATAGCGGCAAAAATACGATCTTCGAGGTCATTCATGTTAGCGGCATTAAACGGAGTTCCTTCTTCCGAGATATTACCTTCATCCCTGCCTACGGTTACACGTTTAGTAGTATATCCGTCGTTGATAGTACGGCGGTTAGGATATTCGCTAACTCTGTCTTTCCAAAGTTTTTTGATAAACGACATAATCTTAATTCTCCTTTGTTTTTAGTATATTAGTGTCAAAAGATTAAAGCAAGTCAGCAGTATAGTTCCCCCAAGCGCAAGTTATCTCGTCACCTGCGTAATAAGAAACGGTATCGTCAAGTGTTCCGTCGATATGCTTTTGGATATTCTCTATCGTGCTTTCGATATTGTTCAAATCCTGACTATTCCACGCCGATCCGTAATTGACACGGGGTAATACAAAACCATGATTCCAGGATGCGTAAAGGCTCGCATATATCTGATTCAGCAAGTCCGTAATCACGTTCCTATCATCAGCCGTCAATACCGTACCTTTTGATACTGTTGTATAGGGTGTGTAGGCTATACTCAATTCGTCAGCGATATATTCAAGGTTGCCGACGATACGCAGCCAATCCGAAGCTGTGAAATAATCCGTACCCTCCCAATCAGTTTTAGGTGTAGTCCAAGTAGGCATATCTCATTCTCCTTTACATTAGTTTATTGCCGTATAGGTCGAAGAATACGAAGCGATAGGCGGTGTCATTCCTTGTTCTTCAAACATATAGCGAATGAGTTTTACACCGCTTGCATATCCCGCTACGGCAGCGCTTGAATAGTCCGGCAATACGGCTACGGGTGCATTTGTCGTCAGCGTTGAATTGACGTTTTCAGGGAAAGTATAAAAATACCAAATATGCCCGTTAGCGTCCGTTACCGTTGCGTTAGGCGTTATCTCCGTAGTAACTCCGTTATGCGTAAAATCGCACTTCGTCGCACCGTAAACAACAATCCAGTCCTTAAACTGCGATCTATCACGGAAACGTGCTACAACGCAAGCGTCATTCGGAGATTCCTTTATCGTCAGGGTATCGCCGCCGAAAGTAACCGATAAGCCTACCGCGCCTAACACTACCTCGTTTACATTCTCATAAGAGAATATCTTTCGGCAGGTAACGTGTCCTGATGATCCTGGCAACTTGTATTTCAAACCCGTTATTACGCAGGTCTTAAATGTATCGGTATTCGTTTCAACCCTAACAATGTCGCCTAAATCGTAGCGGTAATCCTGAATAACGTCTATTTCGTACTGCTCGCAAATGTCGCTGACTAAATGCGCTACACGCTTTACTTTTGCCGCTACATAGGCATTTGTAACAAGGTCGTTATCGTTTGTGTAAACGTCGCCGCTAACCTCGTCAGAAGCCGCTACTTCCGTTTCCGTGTACTTCTTATTGTTCACGTTTATAAAAGTAAACGTCGGATTCATAGTTATTGACGTTGTAGGCGGTATAGAGACAATAGTAATATGAGTGAGAGTAATAACTATCGTAACGGTTATCATACCGTCCTCGCCCACTACTTCACTATCTATGCTATCTATCGAAAAAGAATATCCGACAGGGTTTTCGTAGGAAATACCACTAAACGCATAGTTCGGTATTTTAAACGTAAATTCAGCCGTATCGCCTTCTTCCATTACAATAGTTTCGGCAGCCGTAGCCGTGTATGAATCAGCGGCATTTGCCACCGTGTTTGCATTACGGGTAACGCTGATCTTTCCAACCGTAGGCTTGCTTTCTAATGTCGCCTGCTGCTGCTCATACCTTGTAAGTACGTCATACGGCGTTTTGTACTGCACGTTATTCGCGTTATGAATATCAACGCTTGCTATGCCTGCCGTGATGTAGCCGCCCAAAGCATTTGCGATCAACTGCCTTGTGTTACCTGCATCAATACTGCCGTAGTAATTGCATATAGAATTGTTTTCGTCCGTAGCGTCCGCAAATATGTCGATATTGTCAAAGTGATCTCCGATATAATCAGCAAATTTCACGCTACGGCAAGCCGTACCTTCCGTACCGCTATTTTTGTAGGGGTATGATGTAAAGTCAATATCCCATGTCGAACGCCACTCTACCGCTACGTTAAATGTTATCTTTCCCTCGCTATATGTAGGTGTTTTAGTCAGTTTTCCGTAGAATAACGGCACATATTCTACGCCCTCGCCTATGTCATATCCGAGTTTGAAATAACACTTTGCACCGTCCTTGAATTGATTAGTCCAATACGAAGAATCCGGCGTATAGATTTCGTCAACGTCAAGGCACTCTACCGTCATTTCATACGACGGCAGGGTTTGTGATGTTAAATCCGTTTCCGTGTCGATATTTACATTCGATATAAGCTCATTCTCAAATACGATAGGCGAAGTGTCATTACTGCCGTTAGAGTAATAACTGTACTTTCCCGTATCGCGCCTAATCCAAAGTAATTGAAAACGTCCTGCTTCCGTACTGTTCTTTACATAAAATCTTCGCCATGCTGATAATGTCTTATCGTCAGGGATATATTCTATCTCGCTATCTAAATTGGGATTGCTGATAGTCATTTCGGTTTCCCAAGTGCTTGACGTATCGTTATAGCGTTCAACCCTGATAGAATCAGGAATTAAACCACGAAAACAAAGCGTTGCATCCGCAAAGCCAATAAAGTTATAGTAATACGCCGTAGAATCGCCTATAAGTGCTTCCGTGTTCGCAGGTGTTAAAGGTGTTACTCCGTAAGGTACGGTTGTTTGCGGTGTCGGGAAAGTGCCGGAAATATCATCAGGCGCGCAAATGCGGTTAGGATCGTCAATAGGGACTTCATCACCGACAACCGCATAAAAACGCTCGTTTACACACGTTTTAGGAAGAACGACGGGAGCAACGGTATCGTCAAAGCCTAAATGCGTAAGAGAGTCCTCTGCGTTTCCTCCTACTGACTCCGCTACGTCTGAATGTACCTCAAAATAAAGTCGTGTGATAGGGCGTAATACTTCGCCTAATATTTCCTTAAACGAATCACTAACCTGCTTCATAACTTTTCACCTACTCCGATTATGTTCGCTTCACAATTCAGATAGTATTTAGGTTTGCCCGTTACTGAATCCATTTTGAACGGTTGAGCTGACCTGTCACCAACATACATTTTCTTTGTCTTAAAGCCGTTCGCAGCCATATCGTAATAATGCGCATTAAAGTAAAAATGCTTATCAAAGAATTTGCATATCTTTGACCATGTTTCCGGCGTTAAAACCGCCCACTTCAACTCGATCTTATTCGCCCTGGCGATAACGCTGCCACGAACGATACCATCAGCCGTTCGTGCCTGATCTACTACGGTTGAAATAGTCTGTTTACCGCTTTCGTATGCGGCAAAAGGTATTTTCAGACTATCACCGCCTGCCGATAAAGTAATGAAATTTCCCGTTTTCTCTACTGACATAGCGTTATCCTCCTTTATCTACTGTATATACCGTTACTGACAGCGACACCGCGCTTCCTTGACTCTGCTTGTACCGCCTTAAATACTTCCTTGCCGTCTATGATTACTTTAATATCTGACGATTCAGTATTTGCGGATGCGTTAGATATACCGCTAACTACCGCCTGATAGATATTACTTGCAAGGGATTCCATAGCCATACCGTTAGCTGCACCGATACCGTAACCCGCGTTTGCTGATGTAGATACCGAGATAGCACCGCCCGTGATTATGCTATTGCTGATCTTGCTTGCGTTACTCATAGCGTCAAGTGCTTCACCTGCCATATTTTGTACCGAACGTGTAACAAGGCTTGTATTCTGAGTAATGCCGTTTGCGTAACCCTGCGCCGTGTACGCACCGATCTTTGCGGCGGCTTTTGAAGGAGATCCCGTTTTCAGTTTCTTCTCCAAAGCCTTTAACGCAGTCGCACCAATAGCCGCACCTGCGTCACCCGTCTGCTTGATGTACTTCAAAACGCCATCAATATAGCCTTTTGTAGAGTTTTGTCCTGCTTTCTTATAACCGCTAACTTTGCTTTCCGCACCTTTTACGCCCTGCCCTGCGACACCTTCCGCCGCATTGTAGGTATTTTTCTTTGCGGTTTTCGATCCGAGATTATTAGCGTATGCCTTTGCCATTTCAGCCGATACATACTTGTATTTGCTGATAGCCGTACCGTCCTTGTTAGCGCCGTTGTAACCGCTTTTGTAAAGGCTATTGCCCGCCGTTTTGGTAGTGCCGTTCTGACTTGTTAAACCTTTTGCGTAGGCTTTCGCTTCTTCGGCTGAAACGTATCTAAACTGCGACGCACCGTTGCCGTTGTTTGTAGCACCGTTATACGCAGGCTTGTAAACGCCCTCGTTTGCGGCGTTCTGTACTTCCGTCTTTTTGCTTGTTAAACCTTTTGCGTAGCCGTTCGCATAGCGTTCGCCCTGCTTTTGTGCTTCGGCTGCGCTTGTATTCATAACGGTAAGTTCTTTTGTCTTTACCTTGCCGTTATTCTGAATTTCAGATAGTTTCTTCGCCTTATCGTAAGAAACATAACCCTGCTGCTTTTCGTTCTTATAGCCTGCGTCGCTTTTCTTATTAATTGCTTTCTCTAATACGGCTATATCATTTTCGAGATTATGCCCCGTAGTCTTTTCGTAAAGGAATTTCATTACGGGGTTATTAAACAGTTCAAGCGCCTTTTTCAGCAATTCAAGTTTAAACTGCTCGCCTACGGTGCGTCCGGCTTCGGCTGCCCGCTTGCCTAATTTGTCAGGCGATCCGACAAACAGTTCAACTAAATCCGAACTATGTTCGGCAAAACCCTTGTAGAATGAGTAACAAAATTCCTCGCCAAAATTGAAGCCGTGGTTTTGAGCGTCGGCGGCAAACTGTTCGGGTGATTTACCTAACAGCCATTCCCAAACATTTTCACCTAATTTGCTTGCACCCCAGACAAATATTTGATCGAGCAAAAACGGATTCTTTTTCAGGTCTGCGAAGAACTGCTGAATCTTCTTCTTTGCTTGTTTAATAGAGTTTTCAACGGCTTTGCCCAAGAAGTCATAACCTTGTAATTTCATGTTTTTAAGGTTACTATTCTGACCTTTTGCTCCGCTTCCGCCGCCTGCTCCTGCACCCGTGTTAGGATTAAAGACATTCAGCTCGTCGATGCCGAGCATATAGTCCTTCATTTTCTGAGTGTTCTTTGCAGCCTTGCCCGTTGCCTTTACAACGTGATCGTAAGGCTTAGTGTCAATCTTTGCACGGTCTTTCATATCCGGCAATTTAAATCCGAATAACTGAGCAAGTGACTGAAATGCCTCTGTTGCTAACTGTGCAAACGCTGAGAGATAAGGCAATACTTTATTCAATACAGGAATAAACATATTGCCAAACGCACGGGAAGTCTGATTCAACTGGTCTCGGAAGATCCTCATTTGGTTATAAGGATCATTTAACGCCCGTGCGAAATTACCCTGGACTTGGGTATTCTCCGTCATTAAGAGGTTGTATCTGATGATTGCTTTTTCAGAACTCAATAACTGATTGAAGTTTACTATCTTATGCTGAGTATTTGTATCTGTCGCAACCGTATTTGCTTCAATAGCGCCCGTTTGCTGATTTATAGCAAACGTCTGCTTGCCGTAGTTCTTCGGGTTTTGTGCATAATCAACCGCCTGTGCCTGATCTACGGAATAACCTAATGTTCTGACAGGCTGAGTTCTGCCCGCCATAGCGGATTTCAGTTTGTTTGCAGCTTCCTCAGTAGTAATACCATAGAACGTGGAAATATCGTAGGCAAGCTGAGTAAGGTTCTGTGACATATAGGCGGCTTTCTCGCCCGTAACGCCCATACCTTTAATCAGCGTGTCGAATACACCCTGAGTATTCTGCCAACTTGCTATATCTATGCCTAATGCTTCGCTGACCGTCTGACCGTACTTAGTAGCATTGTCCGCATACTGTCCGAGCGAAGTATTAAACATATTCAACGTCTTAATATAAGTCGATGAATTTGCTATGCCGACAGAGATAACATTGAAAAGTTTTCTGAAAAGAGCAATAACGGCGGTTAGTCTAACCGCCTGATTTAAGAATGACGAAGTAAGGGTGTTTACATTACCTGCCGCGCTTTTTGCCGCCGACCCGGTTTCTTTGATATTGACAGAAACAGACTTGCTTTTAAGTTTGTCAAGCGCATTTCCTAATTCGCCTAACTTCTTAATAAGCGCATCTATATTCTCGGTATTGAGTTTAGAGTTTATATCTAACTGTAAAGCATCAATTTTTTCGGCAGCCATAGTCATTACTCCTTGCCAAACTTTTGATTGAATTTAATCATTTGAGCTTGCATATAAGCAAGTCCTTTGTCGGCAACGGCTTTTGATTCAGCATTTTCGCCTCTATCATCAGCGAAAAGCGGATAGGGTTTATCGAGATACGGCAACGGTTTCGGATGTTCATTAAAAGGAATAAGCAGGGGGGCAACCCTGGATATTGCTTCATAAACATACGCACCTTGTAACCATTTATCCTCGTTATCCTGCTTTCGCCTGATTTCATACGCCCTGCGATATGAGATAGCAAGCGTATGATCCTTGCGGTAAAATCCGTCATAGTCCATGCCTATCGCAAGGTAGAACGGAAATGCCTTGTCAAACACTAAACGGCAACTGTCGGGGGTTTGGGCACGGGCATCGTCACCCTCGCCCCCGTCAGCCTCTACCGTTGAGGACGGTATCGCCGTTATTTCACCGTCCACTTGATTGCGTTTTTTGAGTTTCCCTCGTCAAAGAGTGATTCAATAGGCGCTTTGTAAAGGTCTAAAAGTGCTTCAAGCAAACCATTTTTGTCGATCTTATCAAACAAAGCGTCAACTTCCGCATTAGTGAGCGTGTCGTGATGTTCAAGGAAAGCACCGCGCCACAAAAACGTAACCGAAGCGATAGGCTTTTCCATTACCGTATTAAGATCGAATCCCATATTTTCGGTAGCGATTATCGTTTCCCTTGTGAACGCAAGCGTGTATTCCTTGCCGTTGTCTGTAAATTTAAGTGTCTTTTCCATAAGTAAATACCGTCCTCAAAAGTATTTTAGTGCTTATCAGCTTGCTGCAAATGCAATCTCTGTTGAAGGGATGATGCCTACTGTCATGTCGGAGACTTCGTTCACTCCGCCACCCTTCTTAGCGGCATAGGGATAACCCTTGAAAGAGAACTTTCCGCTATGTCCGTCAGGTGTTCCGTTGCCATCCTCGCCAAACCATACGGCAAAGTAGCCTTCTGTTCCTTCGAGTGCCTGAACTGCTGCAAAGTCAGAAGGGGTATAGTTAGCGGCGAACTCGATAGCTCCGCCCGTGTCCTTGATGCCAGGGATATAAACCCTCATGGGATCACTGAGCGTTGTGGCGTCAAGATTCTCCGGCGGTTCGATCATGTCAGGGTAGTCCTTAATGTCAAGCAGCTTTGCGTAAGTAGTACCACCATCGGTTGAGTGCATAAGGTACGAAGCATAAGTATTTAATGCCATTTTTCTGTTACCTCCTGGTATATATAGTATTATTATAATCTACCGTTGCCGTAAAAGTAGCGGTGATCCTATAATTTGAAGCGTTGTTGATATTGCTTGAAGGTCTGCATGAAACCATGTTGAAGTTCAAGGAATAAAGTGTATCTATCACTATTTGAGCAATATCTTCGGCTTCGGTTTTCTTGCCTTCCGCCTTGTTTGAATAAACATCAACGGTTACGGTAATATCTCTGAATTTGTCGATCTTTGAACTGTCTCTTGTATCGTATCTCGTACCATCGTCGGATAATACGATAGCAACGCAAGGAAACTGAGCAGGTGCATAAACAAACGCATTAGTGATTCGGCAATCGGGATAGCTTGCGAGTACCGCATTAGCCACCGTTGTATAAATCTCTCTAAACTGTGTAAATAAGTTCATACAAATACCTGCCTTGCTATTGTTGGGATCTGTGGTTTAATCGCCTCTATCGCGTTGTAGATCGGCATATAGGCGGGTGTACCACAAGATATAAGGTTGTGGGCAACAAACCAATATTTGTTATTGCCTTGACCTTTTCCGTAGCTTCCTATTCCCGTGTCAAAAGACACCTTTTCAGCAAGCGGGTTATTACGCCCGCTACTGTTATGATAAATACCTGCACCAAACTCGATAAAAGCTATCTCACCGCCGTTTTCCTCTACGATTACGGAATTGCCTTTTGCGTAAGAAGCATATATCGGTATTCTCGGCGTTGCCTGATGCGTTGATATATCTTTCAGGTCGTCGCTAAAAGGTATCTGTGAAAGGTTTTCGGCTATCATATCGGCAAGCATAGCAGCAACGGTTTCGCAAAGTAAATTTGCCTTCCGTAACCACTCAGCGCGAACCTCTTTCAGGTCT
>Ga0310694_10001650_pt1 | contig 24670 bp, 11 predicted proteins | sample 174DNAGHGhighgp2_FD_203884 | JGI IMG/M metagenome (GOLD analysis project Ga0310694, IMG submission 203884) | Sheep rumen microbial communities from Palmerston North, Manawatu-Wanganui, New Zealand - 1742 DNA GHGhigh gp2 (v2) (version 2) | ecosystem: Host-associated > Mammals > Digestive system...
AGGAGGAGATCAACGCGATTGTCGGCGAGATTAATGACGAAGCTATTGCTGCCGAGATGAACGAGACCTTTATCGTTGGTGAGAAGGTTAAGGTAACCGACGGACCGTTCAACGGATTCAACGGCGTAATCAGCGAGGTGATGCAAGACAAGCACAAGCTCAAGGTGATTGTGACGATCTTTGACCGTCAGACGCCGCTTGAGTTGGGATTCAATCAGGTAGAGATAGAGTAGAAGGCATTGTTACGGGCCGCTTGACTACTCAATAGTTTATTATTAACACCGCAAGAGGATGCCTTGGCATCCGCCCGTATTGCAAAAACTATTAACACAACAACAATTATGGCTAAAGAAATTGCCGGATTTATTAAACTTCAGATTAAGGGTGGCGCAGCCAACCCTGCACCTCCGGTAGGCCCTGCACTGGGTTCGAAGGGTGTGAACATCATGGAGTTTTGCAAACAATTCAATGCCAGAACTCAGGACAAGGCAGGTAAGGTATTGCCTGTTGTAATCACTGTGTATGCAGACAAGTCGTTCGACTTCATCGTAAAGACTCCTCCTGTAGCCGTACAGTTGCTCGAGGCCGCCAAGGTGAAGAGCGGATCGGCTCAGCCTAACCGTCAGAAAGTAGCCTCTATCACTGCCGAGCAATGCCGTCAGATCGCAGAGGACAAGATGGTTGACCTGAACTGCTTCACCGTAGAGAGTGCTGAGAAGATGGTACGCGGAACAGCGCGTAGTATGGGTATTACCGTTAAATAATTAAAACTTCAATCATTATGGCAAAATTGACAAAGAATCAAAGACTTGCTGCTGAGAAGATTGAAGCAGGTAAAGTCTATACGATCGCGGAAGCCTCCGCATTGGTAAAAGAGATCACAACTACAAAGTTTGACGCTTCGGTAGATATCGACGTTCGTTTGGGCGTTGACCCCCGTAAGGCCAATCAGATGGTACGTGGCGTAGTAAGTCTTCCCAACGGAACGGGTAAGGTAGTTCGCGTGCTTGCTCTGTGTACAGCCGATCAGGAGGCAGCTGCCAAAGAGGCCGGTGCAGACTATGTAGGCCTGGATGAGTACATCGAGAAGATCAAAGGTGGATGGACAGACATTGATGTTATCATCACTATGCCGCAGATCATGGGTAAGATTGGTGCCCTGGGCCGTATCCTCGGTCCGCGTGGCTTGATGCCAAACCCCAAGAGCGGTACGGTAACGATGGATATAGCCAAGGCAGTAAAGGAAGTAAAGCAAGGTAAGATCGACTTCAAGGTTGACAAGTTCGGTATCCTGCACACCAGTATCGGTAAGGTTAGCTTCACAGCTGATCAGATTGCCGAGAACGCACGCGAGTTTATCGACACCGTTATCAAGCTCAAACCTGCAGTAGCCAAGGGCGAGTACATCAAGAGCATTTATCTCTCCAGCACTATGAGTCAAGGTATCAAGGTTGATCCGAAATCATTCTAACTATTAAACATCGAAAGGTATGAAGAAAGAAGATAAAAACCTCGTTATCGCCTCATTGGAGGAGCAGTTGGCTCAATTCCCTCACTTCTATATCACGAATATCGAGGGACTGAATGCTGAGAAGACGAGCGACCTTCGTCGCCAGTGCTTCAAGAAAGACATCAAACTCGTAGTAGCCAAGAACACGCTGCTGCAGAAGGCTCTTGAGAACAAGGGCATCGATGCACAGATTTTCGAGGCTCTGAAGGGTAACACCGCACTTATGCTTACCGCAACCGGTAACGCTCCTGCCAAACTGATCAAGGAGTTTACCAAGGGTGACAAGAGCGAGTGCCCGAAGCCTTATCTGAAGGCCGCATACGTAGAAGAGACTGTATATGTAGGTGCACAGAACCTTGAGTTCCTGTCCACAATCAAGTCGAAGAACGAACTTATCGCAGACCTCGTTGCTCTGTTGCAGTCGCCTGCTAAGAACGTTGTTTCCGCCCTGCAGAGTGGTGCCGGTACACTTCACGGTGTACTCAAGACCCTCGGCGAGCGAGCTGAGTAAGAATCAGTTTAGCGTTGAGAGTTTAGCGTTGAGAGCCGTTCTACAGTATAAAGTTAGAAGTTAAAGTAGAACATTCAACCCGGACTCCGACGAACAAAAATCAATTAACATTAAAAAAAATAACACATTAAATATTTACAACAATGGCAGATCTGAAAGCTTTTGCTGAACAATTGGTTAACCTGACGGTTAAGGAAGTTAACGAGCTCGCTCAAATTCTGAAGGACGAGTATGGTATTGAACCCGCTGCTGCTGCAGTTGCAGTTGCTGCCCCCGCTGCCGGCGGTGACGCTCCCGCAGCTGAGGAGAAGACATCGTTTGATGTAGTACTGAAGAGTGCAGGTGCTCAGAAGCTCCAGGTGGTTAAGGCTGTTAAAGAGCAAACCGGTCTGGGTCTGAAAGAGGCTAAGGACATCGTTGACGCTGCTCCTGCAACCGTTAAGGAAGGTGTAGACAAAGCTACCGCTGAGGCTCTGAAGAAGGCTCTCGAGGAGGTAGGTGCTGAGGTAGAACTCAAGTAATACACCACCTAACACAATTAGGTAGGTTTAGTCCCTTGCGGGGGACTAAACCTTTTCTGCTGAAAAAGGAGTATTGTAAAAATACATTAATTTCAGCAACAAAAATCAATAGAATGTTAAATTCTGTTAAAAACATAAACCATCCATAAAATGGCATCAACCAACACAACAAAGAGGGTCAACTTTTCGGCACTGCAGCAGCAGATGCCTTTTCCTGACTTTCTTGACATACAATTGAAGTCCTTCCATGACTTTGTTCAGATGAACTCGACACCTGAGCAGCGCCGGAAGGAGGGTCTGTTCCGTGTGTTCCAGGAGAACTTCCCCATCACTGACACTCGTAACAACTTCACACTCGAATTTTTGGACTATTATGTTGATCCGCCACGTTACTCCGAGCAGGAGTGCATCAAGCGCGGTTTGACTTACAGTGTACCCCTGAAGGCTAAGTTGAGCCTGACTTGCACCGATCCCGATCATGAGGAGTTTGATGCGGTAGTGCAAGATGTTTATCTGGGTACGATCCCTTACATGACTGAGAAGGGTACGTTCGTTATCAACGGCGCCGAGCGCGTTGTTGTAAGCCAGTTGCACCGCTCGCCGGGCGTTTTCTTCGGCACGAGTATGCACAGCAACGGTACGAAACTCTACTCGGCACGTATTATCCCGTTCCGTGGTTCATGGATCGAGTTCGCCACGGATATCAACAATGTGATGTACGCTTACATCGACCGTAAGAAGAAATTGCCCGTAACCACCCTGTTACGTGCTATCGGTTTCGAGAGCGACAAGGATATATTGAACTGCTTCAACCTCGCCGAGGAGATGAAGGTTACTCCGTCCAACAAAGAGGCGATGATCGGTCGCCGTCTGGCGGGTAACGTAATGAAGTCCTGGACCGAGGATTTCGTGGATGAGGATACCGCCGAGGTAGTAACCATCGAGCGTAACGAGGTTGTACTCGAGCGTGAGACGGAGATCACCGAGGAGGTTTACGAGCGTATCGTAGAGTCCGGCACGAAGAACGTGCTGCTGCACAAGGAGGAGAACAACGAGGGTGATTACTCTATCTTGTTCAACACCCTGCAGAAAGACCCTGCACGTACCGAGAAAGAGGCAGTGCTGTTTATCTACCGCCAGATCCGTAACGCCGAGCCTGCCGATGATGCAACGGCTCGCGAGACGATCATGAACCTGTTCTTCTCTGACAAGCGCTACGACCTTGGGGAGGTCGGTCGCTATCGTATCAACCACAAGTTGAACATGAATATCCCGATGGAGACGCGTGTGCTGACCAAGGAAGATATGATCGAGATTATCAAGTTCCTGGTTCAGCTCATCAACTCCAACGCCGAGGTGGACGATATCGACCACTTGTCGAACCGCCGTGTACGTACCGTAGGCGAGCAGATCTACAACCAGTTCGGTATAGGTCTGGCACGTATGGCCCGTACTATCCGTGAGCGTATGAACGTTCGCGATACGGAGCTGTTCACCCCTACTGACCTGATCAACGCCAAGGCTATCTCCAGCGTTATCAACTCGTACTTCGGTACGAACGCACTGAGCCAGTTCATGGATCAGCAGAACCCGCTGGCCGAGATCACCCACAAGCGTCGTATGTCTGCCCTGGGTCCCGGCGGTTTGAGCCGTGAGCGTGCAGGTTTCGAGGTTCGTGACGTTCACTATACGCACTACGGTCGTCTCTGTCCTATCGAGACGCCTGAAGGCCCGAATATCGGTCTGATCTCGTCGTTGTGTATCTACGCGAAGATTAACGATCTCGGATTCATAGAGACACCTTACCGCAAGGCTAAGGATGGCGTGGTGGATCTGAACAACGACCACGTGGTATATCTCAGTGCCGAGGACGAGGAGTCGAACTACGTAGCACAGGGTAACGCACCGCTGGACGAGACGGGTCACTTCATCCGCAAGAAAGTTAAAGCTCGTCACTTGGACGACTTCCCCGTTGTTCCGCCTGAGCAGATCAACCTGATGGACGTTGCTCCGTGCCAGATTGCTTCTATTGCCGCTGCATTGATTCCGTTCCTGGAGCACGATGATGCTCACCGTGCGTTGATGGGATCGAACATGATGCGTCAGGCAGTACCTCTGCTGCGCAACGAGGCTCCTATCGTAGGTACGGGTATCGAAGAGCAGCTGGCTAACGACAGCCGTACGCAGATCGTAGCCGAAGGCGAGGGCGTAGTAACCTACGTTGACGCCAGCGTTATCAAGGTGCACTACGACCGCTCGGAGGAAGAGGAGTTCATCAGCTTCGTTTCTTCGGAGAAAGAGTACAAACTGCCTAAGTTCGAGAAGACCAACCAGAACACCACTATCGACCTCCGTCCTGTTGTCCGCAAGGGCGACCATGTGACCAAGGGTCAGTTGCTGACTGAGGGTTATGCAACCGAAGGCGGTGAGTTGGCTCTGGGTAAGAACCTGATGGTAGCATATATCCCCTGGAAAGGTTACAACTACGAGGATGCTATCGTGCTGAGCGAGCGTATGGTTCGCGAGGATATGTTCACTTCTGTACACGTGGTAGAGCAGTTGCTTGACGTACGTGAGACCAAGCGCGGTCTGGAGGAGTTCACTGCCGATATTCCTAACGTAAGCGACGACACGACCAAGGACCTCGACGAGAATGGTATAGTTCGTATCGGTGCTACCATTCAGCCGGGTGATATCATCATCGGTAAGATCACCCCGAAGGGTGAAAGCGATCCTTCGCCGGAGGAGAAGTTGCTGAAGGCTATCTTCGGTGACAAAGCCGGTGACGTTAAGGACGCTTCGCTCAAGGCTTCGCCTTCATTGGACGGTATAGTGATCGACAAGAAACTCTATATGCGTGCACAGAAGGACCGCAAGGCCAAGCTGGCCGACAAAGAGCAACTTGCCAAGATGGACGCTAAGTTCGAGGCACAAGCTGAAGAGCTGAAGACTATCCTGGTTGACAAACTGTCACTGCTGCTCAAGATGCAGAAGAGCAACGGCGTAAAGGATATAGTAGATACCGACCTCGTACCCAAGGGTCAGGACTTCACCCGTGAAGTGCTGGAAGGAATTGATTACGCTACCGTCCTGCTGGACAACTGGACTCCCGACGAGCACAAGAACGACTTGGTTCGCCGCTGCATCCTCAACTACCTGGCTAAGTACAAGGAGATGGAAGCCGAGCTCAAGCGCGAGCGCTTCAACCTGACTATCGGCGACGAACTGCCGACAGGTATTATCCAGCAAGCCAAGGTCTATATCGCCAAGCGTCGTAAGATCCGCGTGGGTGATAAGATGGCCGGTCGTCACGGTAACAAAGGTATTGTTAGTAAGATCGTGCGCGTAGAAGATATGCCGTTCCTGGCAGACGGTACGCCGGTAGATATCGTTCTGAACCCGATGGGTGTGCCTTCGCGTATGAACATCGGTCAGATCTTCGAGGCTGTGCTCGGTTGGGCGGGTCGCGAGTTGGGCGTTAAGTTCGCTACTCCTATCTTCGACGGCTGTACGTTGCAACAGCTCGACGAGTGGACTGACAAAGCCGGTCTGCCTCGCGCTGGCAAGACGCAGCTCTACGATGGCGAGACGGGCGAGCCGTTCGACCAGATGGCTACCGTAGGTGTAACGTACTTCATGAAGCTCGGTCACATGGTTGACGACAAGATGCACGCACGTTCGATTGGTCCGTACAGCTTGATCACGCAACAGCCGTTGGGCGGTAAAGCCCAGTTCGGTGGCCAGCGTTTCGGTGAGATGGAGGTTTGGGCGCTCGAAGCACACGGCGCCGCTCACACACTGCAGGAGATCTTGACTGTCAAGTCCGATGATGTTATGGGTCGTGCACGTACCTATGAGGCTATTGTCAAGGGCGAGAACTTCCCGACACCGGGTATACCTGAGTCACTCAACGTATTGCTGCACGAGTTGCAAGGTTTGGCTCTATCAATTACACTTGAATAAAATTTAGACGAATTATGGCTTTAAGACAAGAAAATAAGAAATCCGGTTTCACCAAGATCACTATTGGTTTGGCATCACCGGAAGAGATTATGAACATCTCCAGTGGTGAGGTGCTCAAGCCCGAGACTATCAACTACCGCACCTACAAGCCGGAGCGTGATGGTCTGTTCTGCGAGCGTATTTTCGGTCCTACAAAGGATTACGAGTGTAACTGCGGAAAGTACAAACGTATTCGTTACAAAGGTATCGTGTGCGAGCGTTGCGGCGTAGAGGTAACAGAGAAGAAGGTTCGCCGTGAGCGTATGGGACATATCAAGTTGTGTGTACCTGTTGCTCATATCTGGTATCTTCGTTCGCTGCCCTCGAAGATCGCAGCTTTACTCGGCGTTCCGACCAAGAAACTGGAGTCGGTCATCTACTACGAGAAGTACATTGTTGTACAAGCCGGTGTGATGGCAGGCGAGGAGTTCGGTAGCGACCACGACCTGATTGAGGATAAGATCCTGCTGGACGAGGAAGATTTGATGGGTATCAACAGCCGTCTGCCCGAAGGCAACCGCGAGCTGGAGGATACCGATCCCCAGAAGTTCATTGCCAAGATGGGTGCCGACGCTATCTACGACCTGCTGGCTAAGATTGATCTGGATGCACTGGCTGACGAACTCCGTCACCGTGCGGATACCGACAGCTCGAACCAACGCAAGCAGGAGGCTCTGAAGCGCCTGCAGATCGTTGAGGCGTTCCGTGCTTCACAGGGCAGGAACCACCCGGAGTGGATGATCCTGAAGGTTATCCCCGTTACTCCGCCGGAGCTCCGTCCGCTCGTTCCGCTGGACGGTGGACGATTTGCTACCTCTGACCTCAACGACCTCTACCGTCGTGTGATCATCCGTAACAACCGTCTTCGCCGACTGATTGAGATCAAGGCTCCGGACGTTATTCTCCGCAACGAGAAACGTATGCTTCAGGAGGCTGTGGACAGCTTGTTCGACAACAGCCGCAAGACTACCGCTATCAAGAGCGAGGCTAACCGTCCGCTGAAATCGTTGAGCGACTCGCTGAAAGGCAAGCAGGGACGTTTCCGTCAGAACTTGCTGGGTAAGCGTGTGGACTTCTCTGCACGTTCGGTTATCGTGGTTGGTCCTGAGCTGAAGATGCACGAGTGCGGTCTGCCTAAGGAGATGGCTGCCGAGCTGTACAAGCCGTTTATCATCCGCAAACTCATCGAGCGCGGTATAGTTAAGACGGTTAAGTCCGCCAAGAAGATCATCGACCGCCGTGATCCGGTTATCTTCGAGATTCTGGAGCACGTGATGGAGGGACATCCTGTACTTCTTAACCGTGCACCGACCTTGCACCGCCATGGTATATTGGCTTTCCAGCCGAAGATGATCGAGGGTAAGGCTATCCAGCTGCACCCGCTAGCCTGTGCCGGCTTCAACGCCGACTTCGACGGTGACCAGATGGCTGTGCACCTCCCGTTGAGCAACGAGGCTATCCTCGAGGCACAACTGCTGATGCTCGGCTCGCATAACATCCTTGATCCGGCTAACGGTAATCCTATCACCGTGCCTTCGCAGGATATGATTCTTGGTCTGTATTACATCACCAAGGAGCGTGCCGGTGTGAAGGGCGAAGGACTGACCTTCTACAACGAGGAGGAGTGCACTATTGCCCTGAACGAGGGTCGCGTAGATATCCACGCCAAGGTGCGCGTACGTATCAAGGAGATGATCGACGGTCAACTCACGCAACATATCATCGAGACCACTCCCGGTCGTGTCATGGTTAACCAGTATATGCCGAAGGAGATCGGATTCCAGAACACGGTACTGAAGAAAGGTGCTGTAAAGAATATCATCTCCAAGGTTATCAAGACCTGCGGTGTGGCTCGTACGGCTAAGTTCCTCGACGATATCAAGGATCTCGGTTACTACATGGCATTCAAGGGTGGCTTGAGCTTCAACCTCAACGATATCCTTATTCCTGAGGAGCGCGCCGACCTGATTGCCAAGGGCAATGCCGAAGTTGAGGCTATCACCGAGAGTTATAACTTCGGTTTGATGTCTGACGATGAGCGTTACAACAAGGTCGTTGACACTTGGGGACGTATTGACAACGAGGTTACCGAAGTGCTGATGAAGCACATGCAGGAGGCCGATCAAGGCTTCAACTCTGTATACATGATGATGGACTCCGGTGCCCGTGGTAACAAGCAGCAGATCAAGCAGCTGGCGGGTATCCGTGGCTTGATGGGTAAACCTCAGAAAGCCGGTTCGACCGACACACGTACGTCTATCGAGAACCCTGTGTTGGCTAACTTCAAGGAAGGTATGTCTGTGCAGGAGTACTTCATCTCTACCCACGGTGCACGTAAGGGTCTGGCAGATACCGCTCTGAAGACGGCCGATGCCGGTTACCTGACGCGTCGTCTGGTTGATGTATCGCACGATATGATCATCACCGAGGAGGACTGCGGTACGTTGCGTGGTCTGGTAGCTCGCGCTATCAAGCAGAACGACACCGTAGTAGCTACGCTCTCGCAGCGCATACTCGGTCGAGTTAGTGTGCACGATATCTTCGATGAGGATGGTGTACTGATCGTTGCTGCCGGTGAGGAGATACGTGAGGGTGCTTGCGACGCTATTGAGCGCGCAGGTATAGAGGAGGTTGAGATCCGTTCGGTTCTCACCTGTGAGGCTAAACATGGCTTGTGCGCCAAGTGCTACGGACGAAACCTGGCTACACGACTCATGGTCCAGAAGGGCGAGGCTGTCGGCGTGATCGCTGCGCAAGCTATCGGTGAGCCGGGTACACAGCTTACACTGCGAACCTTCCACTCAGGTGGTTTGGCTGGTGGCGCTACGGCTGAGAACTCGTACTCACTCCCGCACACGGGTATTGTTGATATCGAGGATCTGCGTACTATCACCACCGATGCCGGTGACGTGATTGTTGTCAGCCGTCTGAACGAGCTTCAGCTCAAGGACGAGAAGACAGGTGTCGTGCTCAATACGTTCAACATCCCGTACGCTTCCAAGCTGTTCATCACTCCGGGGCAGAAGTACGACAAGGGTACACTCGTCTGCGAGTGGGATCCGTACAAGGCTTCGTTGGTTATCGAGCAGGCTGGTACATTGCGCTACCAGGATGTGATCGAAGGTGTAACTTGCAAGAGCGAAACCGACGAGCAGACAGGTATGCGTGAGGTCAGCATCACCGATACCAAGGATAAGACAAAGATGCCTACCGCCAATATCGTTGACAAGGAGGGTAATATCCTCCGTTCGTACAACCTGCCTGTCAAGGCTGTGCTCGTACACAACGATGGCGAGGAGGTTAAGGTCGGTGACCTGTTGTTCACCAACACCCGTTCGTTCGGTACTGCAGGTGATATCACCGGTGGTCTGCCGCGTGTAACGGAGCTCTTCGAGGCACGTAACCCGTCTAACCCGGCTATCGTGGCTGAGATCGACGGTGAGATCAGCTTCGGCAAGATCAAACGTGGCCAACGCGAACTGACAATCACCAGCAAACTCGGTGAAACGAAGTCGTACCTGATCCCGTTGTCGAAGCAGATCCTGGTACAGGAGGGCGATTACGTACGTGCCGGTGTACCTCTGTCTGATGGTTCGATCACGCCTGAGGATATTCTGGCTATCAAGGGTCCGACGGCTGTACAGGATTATATCGTCAACGAGGCACAGAACGTTTATCGTATGCAGGGTGTGGAGATCAACGACAAGCACTTCGAGATCATCGTTCGCCAAATGATGCGCAAGGTCGAGATTATCGATGCAGGTGACACGCGCTTCCTGGATAATCAGGTGGTTGACAAGCGTGACTTCATGGAGGAGAACGACCGCATCTGGGGTAAGAAGGTGGTAGAGAGTGCCGGTGACAGTGAGACGCTCCGCGAGGGACAGATCATCACCGCCCGCCGTTTGCACGACGAGAACTCGACGCTACGCCGTAAGGATAAGAAACTTGTTCAAGTGCGTGACGCCAAGAGTGCTACCGCTAAGCAGATCCTGCTGGGTATCACCCGTGCCGCTCTGGGTACGAAGTCGTTCATCTCGGCTGCTTCCTTCCAGGAGACAACCAAGGTGCTCAACGAGTCGGCTATCCAAGGCAAGATCGATTACTTGGAGGGTATGAAGGAGAACGTTATCTGCGGTAACCTTATCCCGGCAGGTACAGGTCTGCGCGAGTTCAGCAAGCTGGTGGTTCATAACTCGGCCGAGTACGCAGCTATGCAGGCTGCACGGCTCGCGCAGGAATACGAACCCGCCTCGCAGATGCGCGATCGTGACTTCTAATACATGGCGGTAACGCTGTGATATACAAGATGCAGGCACGTAGCCTGCATCTTGTGTTCACTACTCATACTTATATCTATTACATCTTTTGCTATGATAACTCGCGGTTTCTGCGCTGTTTTATACAATTCGGAAACGCTTAACACAAATGTGAGAAGCAATGATAAGAATAATGCGTTTTCTTTCAAATAACAAATGGCTTTTGGCATATTTGCTATTGGTGTGTGGACCGATGGTGATATATTCATCCTTTGTCACCGACTCCGATGATCGACACGATTTATTAATTTATAATATATTGTTCATCATCTTTTTCCCGATGGCCTTCTCGCTCTTATCAGGGTGGATCAGACGAATAGTATTGATTATATACTCCTTGTTTGCGATTCCGACGTCACTTATAGAAACCGGTTGGTTCTTGATGGATGGCAGTACACTTATCCGTAATCAATTTTATGTGATTTATGCCACCAATCCTTCTGAAGCGTCCGGCTTGCTCTCGCTTATAGAGCCCTGGCAGTGGGGCGTTATAGCTTGTTATTTTATAGTATGCCTTGTATTATTTATAGCTGCGTTAAGAGAATCTAAATCCGAGACTCACTATGCTATTTCAGTTGTGGGTATTATAGTATTGGGGGGAATTGTTCTGGTTCCCGGGATGCGATATAATGTGCCTTGTATCAATTTTTACAATAGTTATCGTGGGTACAAAAGCGAATTAAATAGAGCAGCATACTTTATGCGTAACCGTACGGATATTACTAATGAAGTGTGCGATGAATTGCCTGATGGGCGAATCACCATAGTGGTTGTTATAGGCGAGAGCTTAAATAAGAACCATTGTTCTCTATACGGATACTGCAGACCAACGACCCCACGAATGATGCAGATTGAGAATCTGATTGTGTATCAGAATGTCACTTCTGCTTACTTTATGACCCAAGAGGTTTTACAGCAAATGTTGACTTTTGCCACGAGCGATAACCCTGATGCACGTTGGAATAGCCCAACATTGCCGGAAGTGTTGAAAGCTGCAGGATGGCATACTTATTGGTATGATCCGTATGAGGGGAGGAAAAATACATCTAACACGATGCCAACGAGTTTCTCTTCCATTGCACGTCTATGTGATGAATATTACATCAGTAGCGAGTCTGAACAATACGATGAAGCTCATCTGTCGCACTTGGAAGTTGTATTGGAGGATAGTACATTCGATAGAAAAGCTGTTTTCTTGCATCTTATCGGCAATCATTTTCCTTACGAACGGCGTTATCCTCAAGCATTCCGATATTTTGACGACACCGATGTATGTTCGCCTTATAAAGACAAACTAACTCCGCAACAAATCACTGAAATAAATGCATATGACAATGCTGTCCGATATAATGATTGGCTGGTGGATAGTATTGTAAGCAGATTAAGCAAGCAAGACGAGAGTTGCGCAATGCTATACTTTTCGGATCATGGGGAGGAAGTGTACGATTTAGATTTTTATGCAGGACGTTCGTTCAATCATGTCACCCGAAGTCTATATGAGATACCTTGCTTATTCTGGCAAAATGAGTCTTTTGCACAAACTAATCAGCTTTATATAGCCCCGGATATTCCGTATTGTACTGAAAACATGATTCATTCATTGTTAGATTTGTTTGGCGTTTCTTATTCCTGTAAAGATACTTGCCGAAGTCTATTTCGCGTTCCTAACCATTAATGCTTGACAATATGTTTGCTTGAGTTCAGTGCCAACTTTAGCGTAAGAATATTGCAATCCGGCTTGGCGAATCGTATCGCGGTTATATTCGCTGTAGTGGTCGAGCATTGCAGCCATGGCTTCGGTCAGTGCGCTGTCGTTGCGTGGCGGCACGAGTATGCCGCATTCGCTGCTGATCATCTCGGGTATTCCTCCCGCTCGTGTGGATATAACCGGCACACCTTCGGCGAGGCTCTCAGATATGACGACAGGTGCGTTCTCGTAGTTAGAGGGCAAAACGAACACATCAGCCTGCGCCAGTTCATTTGCTACCTGCCGTGGTGCCAGTTCACCTGTCCAGCGCAGCAGTCCTTCGGGAAACTTCAACTCATCAGCGTACGCGCGAACTTCTTTGTAATCAACGCCTGTTCCTACCAGCACCAACTGCCAATCTTGCCGCTGATCTGCTAACGCCTTGGCGGCACGCAACAGACCTTTCACATTCTTCGCACGCTCGTCAAAACAACTGACATGCAGAAACCTTCTAATCTCTATATTCTCCCCTCCTTTTAGGGAGGGAGCGGGGGTAGGCTTTTCGACTTTATCGTAGAAGAAATCGTCCACCACATTATTTATTTTTCGGCAGTCAGCGTTGCTTAGTCCGCATGCTTTCATGGCTTCTGCCAGCCGGTTGCTCACGCACAGCAGCGCACTCGCGTGGCGTGCTATGCGTGCGTACAATCGGCGTTTGTAGGCACTCATACGCATGAACTGCCCGTTCTCAGGCAGGTAACCGCTCCAGTGTTCTACAATGATATACGGAATCTTGTATCGCTGCTTGAGGTGCAGTGCCAGCAGACCTTGCTTCTGTATTACGTTCAGTTGCACTACGTCCGGTAGTCCCCACTCACGCCGCAACCGTCGCCAGCCGCGAAGCAGTTCGCTCCAGGTCTGCGAGTGCAACACGCGTACGTCCACACCCTGAGCACGGACGGCTTGAGCATGTTTCTGCACGAACAGACCCGCCATCGCGTCCTGCTCGGTTGGGTACCAAGGGGTGAGAAAGAGCACTTTCATTGCACAAACGGGTAGGGGTTAATATCTTTTCCACTTCTCCCGTAACTTGTTCGCCCATAGCAAGATGGCGAACGACGGACGGTAGAGTTTGCTAACACTGCTGTACGTGGCGGGTTGAGCGCCGAACTGACGGTAGTGGTTCGATATACCTTCATCGTTGTTCCCGCCCTCAAAATCGAACTGCAACCCTTTCTGTTGCGCCAGACGTATCGCTTCATCTGCCAGACGTGCCGAGGCACCGGTCTTTGAGGCGGACGGCAGATAGGCGGGGATAAGGTAATACAGGTAGCGCTTATCCCACACTACGAACGCTGCGGCTACGGTCGTCTCGCCCTGACGGATACGTATGAACTGCGAGGCATTCTCACGGGCACTCTTGCGCTCCAGCACCAGCAGAAACTCACGCGAGTACGACAACTTGTGCCCGCGCTCTGCCAAACATTGCGTATGAAAACGGTAGAACTCCTCGGCGCTCATTTCTGTATCTACGCTGAGGTCTGCAGCGTGTTCGATCTGACGTTTCTTGTTCTTCGAGTACGCATCTTCTACCGCCTCTATGTCCGTCACGTTGCTCAGCCGGTACGTTACGCGCTGCTCAACTGTCAGACCTTGCTTGGCGAGCCAGTGAGGCATAGGGTTACCTACGGGATATTGCTGATAGTAGTACGCAATCTTCAGCTCGCGCAGTTTCTTGGCGAGCACCTTGGCGAGGGTCTCTTGCATGTCGGGTGCCGCCTGCAACTCGTCGCTTAGCCATAAGCCTCCGGAGATAGTCATTTGCGGCATAACAACGAACTTGTACCATAGCCGCTTGCTCAGCAGGTAGGGGAGGGCTGCCACTATCTCGTCTTCCGTCTCCGCAGGCTGTTCTTTCTTACGCTGCCACCAACTCGACGATTGCAACTCGCTGCGCATGATCAGCAGCACGTCCCACTGCTTGCCGGCACACACTGCGTCCAGCCACCACGGTTGCATCGTTACCGGCATTAGCGGGTTACGTTGGCAAAATAATGCGTATTGTTCTTTGTTTGTCATATCGTTTGCTATTATCTCTCTTCTGTCAGCCGTAGGCGGTCTGTACTCTGTCAGCGCAGCGGTCTGTCTTCCTTTTCCGCCTGCAAAGTTACGAAAAAATATTCAATTTTGCAAATATATGCACTTTTTTTTGCTGTAGGTTTGCATATATCAGAAATTTTTCGTACTTTTGTACGTTTCTTTGGTGCAAACTATCCAAAAATCTAATATATCATGAAGCGTTTTACTATATTTTTCTTTTCGTTGCTTATGCTGCCGGCATATCTGTTGGCAGGTGTTACAACATATACGTTCACCTCTGCCACCTGGAGCAGCAAGGTTGGTGCTACGGCCTGTGATGGTACAACCGACGGCTGGATATGCGACCGGGCGGGTTCGGAGTACGCCACCGGTCGCCTGGACGCACAGGGACGTTTGTACTCGCAGGGCGTGGGTGTCAAGACCGGCACAACAGGCGCAGGCTGTACATCCGTCCTCGAGTTTGAGCAGGTGCGACGAGTGACCGTTAACTTCTGCCAGAACAGCAGCAAGGGACGCGGAACGATTCACGTACAGGTCGGCAACAACGAGCCGCTCGACCTCACCGTTAACAAACCTGCACAGAGCGGCCAGGGAGTATATAACCGCGACTCGATTCTCACGTTTGACACGCCCCAGACAGGCAAAATCAAGTTCTGGGTCGATTGTACCGAGAATGGCATTTACATCAACAGCCTTACTATCCGCTCGGCTACTGGCGGCAGTTCGGTCTTCACTATGGATACCTACCAACTCGTCACCGATATCAACCAACTCCGGGACTCCGACCAGGTTATCTTCGGCGTGCACAAACCCGGAGTGAACTATATCATGGGCTACTACGACGAGTGGGAAAGCGTCAACAATATCCATGCTATCAAGGCGCATTACTCTGCCGACCGTATGCAGGTCGATCCCGACGAACGCGCTATCTATACCCTGCGTATAGCCGAGATCGGCGGACGTACAGCCTACGTCTTCCAGGACGAACTGCGCTACGAGCAGGCGTATCTCGTGGCTTCCGGCGGCAAAACCAAGAACCGCCTCGCGCTATGGACGGATGTCGTGGACCCCGACACCTACGGCAACTACGGCTTCTGGGATATACAGATCGAGCAAGGCGGCGAGGCGGTGATCACCAACCTCGGCAACAGCCTGGCTAAGATCATCCAGTACAACGCTGCCAACAACCCTACGCTCTTCGCATGCTATCAGGATCGCTCGCAAACGCCTGTATGCCTCTACCGCTGCGTGCCTGCCATGGGAGATATAGAGGCTATCGTGGCTCCGTTCGTCAACTTCGGCACAACCATCGAGACTTCCGGCGCACAAACGATCCAGATCAACGCCAACAGACTCACCCAAGATATATCCGTCACCCACACCAATCACGAAGTCTTCACCCTCTCTGCCGACCTGCTCGACCGCGATGGAGATAACCTCACGGTCACCTACGACCTCAGTGCTCAGGCTGAGCCGCTGGCGGGTATCTATGCCGATACGCTCGTGTTCACCTCCGGCAACGTGCGTGCCGAGGCTATCGTACTCCTGCACCTGCTCCGGCCGCTAACTGTCGAACAGGCAGTACGCTCCGACGATCACGCCGAGGTCTATCTCAACCCCGTGGTGGTCACCAAGAAGTACGACAATTATATCTACGTCCGCGATAACACTGGCTCTATGCTGCTCTTCGACCGCGGTGATGGGGAGACAGGCAAACGCTACGGAGCTGACCTCAAGGCTGGCGACCAACTCTCCGGCGTAACGGGCAGGTTCATCAATTATTTCGGAGTGCCCGAGATCTCACCCTCCGAGCAGTTCAAGGTCGGTCAGAACACCGAGGTAATGCCCGAACAGGCGGGAGAGACAATCGACTCCACCGACGTATGCCGCTATATGGTGCTCGACTCGGTGTACGTCACAAGCTGGACTTCACTTACCTATCGTGGCAAGGAGTATGCCGTGTCGAACAAGTTCAAACTCCCCTCTTTCGACACCGACCGTTACACCCGCGCCTACGTGATTGTCAGTTACGACCATGATCTCGTAACTCTGTATATCGTTAGCCAGGAGGCTTATCCCGATCTTCACGATGCAACGGATAACGCTACCTCGCAGCCCGAGGCTCGGGTCTTTATGCGCGATGGAGTCTTGTTCATCCGCACTGCTTCCGGCACATACACCCTGCATGGCACTCCTCTTCCCTAATCACTGCTCGGCGCTATCCCGCCGCGTGTTGTGTCCTGTGTCCGGCGCTTTCAACGCCGGATTTTTTGTCACTCGTTTAGTGCTCGGCGCTGTCCCGCCGAGTGTGGTTACCCTGTTTCAGTCGTTTAGTGCTCGGTGCTATCCCGCCGAGTTGGTGTCCTGTGCGTGCGATTTCCATGAGCCCGTGCTGCCTTCCTCGTTATGCCTTCTCTCTCCCATTATGTATTCTTCTCCTCATTTTCCCCTTCTGCCGCATATTTGCGGCAGGATTAGTCTGTTTGTCCTCCCATGCTCGCTATTTCCATGAGCGATTTCTATTGTCCTCCTGCTGATTATTAGCGCAGCGGTGTTCAGCTCTCGGCGCTATCCCGCCACAAGACTGCATTAATTCCGCTGTTAAGTTCGATACATATACGATACATATACGATAGATATACGTTAGATATACGATGTTTTAGTATAGTCTTCATATAGTCTTCATATAGTCTGAGTATCACTACTGTCCCATTAAAATATCGCAAATGAGCTATAAATAATCGATATTAAGCTAATTATACTGACCTTTCTTTTCTTCTTTCAAAGAGCACCTGCGAAGATTTGTCTGTAACGCCCGATTAGAACGTGAATTTTTGGTAACTGCGTGTGTCAATTTGCCGCTTTTTGTTGCTAACCGCTCTTTGCACATAGTACGGAATTTACGAATTGACTATAAAATGTTTCACATCACACTACTTTAATGCAAAAAAATTTGCATATTTCAAAGATTATTCTTAACTTTGTACCCGTTTTTGCAGTGATTTATTGCCAATGATTGCGATTAATCTTAAAAATCGTACATTTCCCCGCAATCTTAGCAAATATGCTGCACAACATAAAATTAATGCGTTTTTCGCTCAAAAACAATTGTTGAACAAAAATATCAATTTATGAAAAGTAGGTTGACTCTCATAGTGCTGCTATGCTTCATGGGCTTTCTGAAAGCCAATGTTGCTCGTGCTGATCAACCTATAGATTCTATTCAGCTTGAACTTTGGCAGCAGCCGGATTTTGTGCGCGCATATTACGTTGTAGCTGAGCCTGGTGGGGCTTTATATTCTATTTTCGGTCACGCCTGCCTTCATTTGGTTTGCCCTGCGTATGATTTGGACTATTTCTTTTCGTACGAGAGTGAAGATGCCTCAAAAAAGGTACTTACATTCTTGTCTGGAAACTTGCAAATGGGAATGAGCGCAGTTGATCCGGAAGCATATTTGTCTGGATTCGAAAAAGACGGACGTGGCGTAGTTGAATATGAACTCAATCTGCCAATAGACAAGAAGCGTGAATTGTGGCGCGTGTTGGATGAAAAATTGGCTGAGGGTATGAATTTGCCCTACGATTTTGAGGCACGTGGTTGTGCATATTCTTGCTCAGTTTTGTTGAATGAGGCACTTGGTGATACCAAAATAGAATACGCCTCATGGTCGCCAAGGTTCGAACGCACGCGTCGAGAGATGTGTAATGATTTCGGCAAGTACAATTATCCGTGGAACATGATGCTAATAATGGCACTCGTTGGCACGGAGGTTGATAAGCCTTTGACTCCGGAACAGAAACTGATAATACCAACCGAACTGGCAGAGGTTTGGCAGTTGGCAAAGGTTGATGGAGAATATCTTCTTTCGCGCGATGCGCATGTGTTGTTGCCTTCGACATGCAAACATAGTGCTTCGTGGTTCACGCCAATGGTAGCCGCATTGCTATTGTTGGCATTGGCTCTATTATCATGGTTTGTTAAAGTACCATACATTGATTGGCTGATATTGGCTGTAGTAACGTTGATTGGTGCCGCGATGACCTACCTCGTAGTATTTTCAACACTTCCTTGCACTGAGTGGAATTGGTTACTCATACCTTTCAATATTCTGCCTGCTATTGGATGGAAATGGCGTAAATATTGGTCATTATCCTACGCCGTAGTAATCGTTATTTGGTGTATGTGTATGCTGGCATCTATACATGTACTTGTTGATAAATCAATGGTTATTACTGCCTTAGCATTTGTCTTGATTTTAACTAACAAAAGAAATATCAAATCGTTTAATATCAAATAAATCCCAATACGGGGAATGCTTATGAAACAAACATTTACTTATCGTTTATGCTTATTATTGTTGGCAACACATGTAATGGTTCTGCCTCTGATAGCTGATACCAATTATAATTACGGCAGTAAAGCCGTAGCAAAGGTGGCTACAACCGGTGGAGGCAAAGTTTATGTGGAAGCACCATCTGGAGGCACAAATGGAAGCTGGGGAACGGAGTCAACCGCTACGAAAAGTGAAAAAGCATCGAATGCCCCCACTCATAGCTATACTTTCAAAGCGGAGACAAATAGTGGCTATACGTTTAATGGCTGGTATGATGCTTCCGGAAATTCAAAGAATACTAAATTAACATACTCCGAAAGTATTAAAGGAAAACAGGACGGCACGAACACTATTACTCGCTATGCTCGTTGGACAGCTATCAGTTATTCCATACAGTTTAACGGCAATGGCGCCACGAGTGGTAGCATGAGCAATTTGCCAATGACCTACGATACAGCCACAAACTTGACAGCAAATGCATATAAAAGAGCATATACTGTTACGTATAATGCCGATGGCGGATCGTGCGGAAAGAGTTCTGCAACGGCGACATACTCTTTCCAAAACTGGAACACCAATGCTGATGGTACGGGTACTACTTATACCGATAAGCAAAATGTGAATAATCTCACGACTACAGCAGACGCATTAATTAACTTGTACGCCCAATGGTCATCAGCATCTGTGACTCTACCCTCGGCGACAAAGGCAGGGAATGTCTTAGACGGTTGGTATAATGGTACAACTAAAATTGGTGACCCAGGAGACACTTACACTCCTACCGCCAATGTCACACTTAAAGCTAAGTGGATCGACAAGTACACTCCAGTATTTACAGGAAGCGACCACTCACTTAAGGTGGGCGAGTCGTTAATTGATGTCTTCGGCTTTGAACACACAGAAAACCCCGAAGCACACATAACGGTAACATCTATCTCGGAGGTAAACAATGGCAATGGTAAGGTGATAGAATATAATGCTGCTACCAATAAGATAATTGCCCATAATGCAGGTACAGCAACTATCTATTTCACGCAAAACGAGACTTCTACAATCAAGTCAGGCACCTCCGCAACTTATACCATAACGGTTACTAAATATGAGCCTCTGTTCACGTTGAACAAGAACACGCTCGAGTTGGAGCAGACTGCTACTCTGTCATGCGAGCACACAGATGGACAAACGGTAACCTTCTCGCCGGAGGGTAAAGTAAGCTATAACGCTTCGACAGGAGTGATAACAGCAACAACTCTTGGTGAAACAACAATGACTGTCACTCAACCCGAGACGAGCAACCTGACTGCAAAAACAACCGACTTCACCATCACGGTAATCAAGAAAACACCGACTCTAACGGTGAAAATGGACAATGTTGCGCGAACAAGTATGTCTGCACAACGAGGAAGTAAGACAAGCATAAGTTTTGACAAGGTGTCAGATGCTGAAGTAGTGGTAACTCCCGTGAGTGGAACACAATATGCTTCGTATGTCAATGGTGTAATGACTGCCGGTGCAGAAGGTACTGCTAAGTATCGCGCTACGTTGGCGGAGACGGATACCTATCAGGCAAAGTCTGTAGATTTTACACTGACTGTTACCTCAAGCTCCTCCCACCTGCCTATCTCAGGCAAGGAGTACACACTCGGCTCGGGATCTGCAAGGGACTGGACGCATTCTTATGAAACATTATCCTTTAGTGGCATACCCGATAAGTTGTCATTTAACTTTGCGTATGATTATGTTGCCGGAGGAGGTATTGGTAACCCGACTATCCAGTGTCCCAGTGGGTTAGCGTGGTTGGTTCCAGATGATCAAGAGGGAAAAGGCAATACTCACTTGCTATATGTAGAGGAAAGTTCAGATGGTAGTTCGTGGACTACAATATGGACGGACGATAGTGGCGATAGCAAAGATACAAAATCATCAGGCAATATTCCTTTGTCAAAAACAACGCGTCACTTGCGTTTCCACCACTCGTGTAATTTCAAGAATACATACACAAACATTAGAGTTACTGAGCTCAAGTATGTTGAAACGCCCTCTCCTGAAAGTATAGATTTTGGCGAAGCCATCATTAACTCAGATGAGATAACCAAGACTGCAACCGTTAACTGGTGCAACATTGCCCCGATGACCGTGACATCCAATGACCCACGCATCATCGTCTCGCCTGCTACCTTCGGCAACTTCGAGCGATACGAAACGCAAATATTGACGTTAAAATATCAGCCATCACATACTGAAGAGAGTGTCAATACGACTGTCACGCTCACGAATGCATCCGGTAAGTACAATAAGACAATCATTGTAAAGGCTGCAACCATTCGTCGTCCACAGGTCATAACATGGAACGAAGAACTGTCGTCAACTGGCTATGCAATGAACGTAGGTGAGCAGTATCCTGATGTGACTATCTCGCCCGTAGCTCAATCCACCAACAAAGGACTTATCACGTTCACTTCTGCCAACTCGTCAATCATAGAGGTTATTGCTGATACAGCATTGCTGGCGAAAGGCATTGGTAAGGTGAATATAACCGCTCATCAGGCTGGAGATGCAGAATATCAGCCGATTGAAAACACGGTGGAGTTTACAGTAACGGATCTGCGCAAGCAGTCGATAGACTGGAATCAGGACCTGTTTGACTTACTTACAACCAGCGACCCGCGTACGCTTACCGCAACTGCCACCAGTGGCATGGCTATTAGTTATACATCTGCTGACCCCTCCATTGTGAAGGTAGAAGGCAATACTCTGACCGTAGTCTCTGCCGGTGAGACCTATATAACTGCTACACAAGCCGGTGGTACAGATGCTGAAGGTGTTGAATGGCTCGAAATCTCGCAAAACAACTATGTTGTTGTTCGTGACCCGGATTCGCCTTGCGGTGAGATGGCTGCTACGAAAAGTTCGCTTACTTTTAAGCAAAGCAATGCACCCGAGCCATTTGCGTTGCAAGGTATCCCGGGTGAATTGACATTTAAGGCAAGACATGAAAAAAAGACATCTACCATTTGGGGGACGACTACAACATATTCCGCTCTCATTGTAGAGCAATATGCTCTGAAAAATAATCTGTGGGACTGGTATGAAGTATTCAACCAGGTTGTCGGTACAAGTGATGGTAGTTATGGTCCTTACACGCTTGATGAGTCTGCAACTCAACTCAGAGTGCGCACGCTGGAGAGTGGCGCTAATCATATCGTTAGCAATCTCCGCGTAACGCGTAAGAAGATTATGACTGCTGACGTAATTGCCATAGACGCAACGGCTGACTGTAATGCTATATGGCAGAAAGAGATAACCGTCACACATTCGAACATCGACATGATGACCATCACTTCAAAGCAAGGACTGCTGACCTTTAGCGAGCCTACTCTCGGCTCAGGATGTAGAGACTATGGCGATGACTCGTTCACGGCTAAGTTCACTCCGCTGTACAAGAATAAAGATTACTACGATACGATTGTTATCTCTGACAACAAAGCTAATCCTACCACCGTTGAGATCCCTGTACACATACATTCAAAGGGCTTGACGCAATATATCAACGATTTCGTAGTACCTGCTACAGCGCTTTCTACTGACGCTATTTATGCATCTGCTACAGCTACAAGCAATCTGCCTGTCACATTTGCCACATCCGACGAGAGCATCGCTCGTGTTGTCAATGGTAATCAGATAGAGGTGGTAGCTGCCGGTGAAGTTAAGGTAATAGCTATCCAAGATGGCGGTGACCGCTTTGATTCTGTAGCTGTTGAGAAGACTCTCACCATCAGTAAGGTAACCCCTGACATTCCTGCACAGTCTGTAGATGTAAGGTATGCTGATTCGTGGAGCGATGCGCAACTTGCAACCTGCAAGGCTACGGTTACATGGCAAGGTACACCTGATACGGAAATTGAAGGACAGTTTGAGTGGATTGCCAACGAAGGCGAAATAAGCCTTACCCCGGGTGGCTACAACTACTCAGTAACCTTCAAACCGACAGATACCGGCAAGTATAATGAGACATCCGCTACTATTGACGTGAATGTACTACGAGCATTGTCTGTCATCAGCACACAGGATAAAACGATTAATGCTCGTCTGCCTGAGCAGAGTGCAACGATCGACCTCAGTACGCTCGTCACAACTCAGACCGGTGATGGTGAACTGTCGTTCAGCTTCGTAAGTGGTAGTGCTAATGCAACTATTAACGATAAAACCTTTGAAGCTACAGCTGTAGGGCAATTTGCTATACAAGCTACCATTGCACAGACAGATTTTTATGAGAGTGCTACAGCAGACTTTACAATTACGGTCAGCGATGGTGTAATCTTCAATGGATCCAACGGCTCATCATGGACAGATAACAGCAACTGGGGCGGTGTACAACCCGGCGAGAATGATCGCGTAATCATTGACGCAGATGTGACGATTACTGCTGATGACCAAATTGAAATTAAGTCTATAACTATCAACGAGGGAAGTACGGTTGTTATAAAAGATGGCGGTTCGCTTACTGTTGGCAACGAAAGTTCATTAACTCGCACCACCTACGGCAACATTATCGTTGAGGCCGGCGGACAACTCCTGCTCAACGAAGGTAACGTAGAGGTCAACGACTTCACCCTCTACTCGGGCTTCGACGGCAATCGGCAGCCCAAGTCCGGACAGGTCAGCGGAGCGGCTAAACTTAACAAGCACGGGCACGCGTACTTCATCATTGACCTCGATCCGGCAGGAAATGCCAGTGCCGGTTGGTACGACTTCACTGTTCCGTTCCCTGTAAACGCCATGACAGGCATAACCCGCTCGGCAGACGGAGAGACATGGAACACAATCGTCAACGAGCGCAACTACGCTATCATGGACTTCCACGAGGATCTGCGCGCACAAGGTCAGTACGCATGGAAGAAGTACCGCGGCATACTCCAACCGGGTGTGGCATACACCATGACCATCGATTCGCGAATCAACAAGTACCGCTTCGAGATGGCTGCCAACGGTGCATTCAACACCGCTACCACGCAGGCCCTGCAATCTACCAACAGCAGCGAGGATGCAGGCTGGAACGGAGTAGGTAACGGTACAATGAGTTATATCACCTTGCGTGAAGCACCGGTCGTACAGATGTACAACCATGCAGAAAACGCTTATAACGCTACATCATCTGCCTCACAGGCGTTTGCAGTAGGTGCAGCCTACTTCGTACAGCGCTCCGATGTACTGAGCGAACTGACACTGGATGCAGCCTACAACGCCACCTCTATCCTGCGTGCTCCGCAGCGCGAACAAGAGGAGTACAGCGAGCCGCTGACACTCACCTTGTCGCAGAACGGACTGACACGCGACAACCTGTTCGTCACATGCAGCGAGAGCGCTACCGACACCTATACCCGCGGCTTCGATGTGCAGAAGTTGGGCGAACTCACAGCTGCCAAGGTGGCACGCCTCTGGACGAACACCAAGGGCAAAGACCTCTGCGCCGTATATGCACCATACAATGCCAATGAGGCTATTATACCCTTGCAGCTCTTTGCTCCCGAACAGGGCGAATATACCCTCTCTATCGACCGCAATACCGAAGAGGATATTTACCTCACTCGCAACGGCGTGATCATCTGGGATATGAACATGAGCGACTACAACTTCACCCTCGAGCAGGGAACAGACAACTCCTACGCTCTGCAGGTTATCCGCC
>Ga0310694_10001652_pt1 | contig 24662 bp, 22 predicted proteins | sample 174DNAGHGhighgp2_FD_203884 | JGI IMG/M metagenome (GOLD analysis project Ga0310694, IMG submission 203884) | Sheep rumen microbial communities from Palmerston North, Manawatu-Wanganui, New Zealand - 1742 DNA GHGhigh gp2 (v2) (version 2) | ecosystem: Host-associated > Mammals > Digestive system...
ACACGATGCATTTTTTGTCAGCAAAGTGCCGGCCCACGAGATAGGACAGGCCGCAATAAACAGTCTGCGACGTTATGGCGTGCATACCGAGTACGTTTCCCGTGGCGGAAACCGCTTGGGAGTTTATTATCTCGAGACGGGCGCTTCATGCCGGCCGAGCAAGGTTATTTACGACCGTTCATATAGCAGTTTCAGCGAGGCTACACCCCAGGATTTTAACTTTGCAGAAATTTTCCAGGGCGCTACATGGTTCCATTGGAGTGGAATCACACCGGCGTTGAGCGACGAAACCGCAGCATGTCTGCGCGAGGCGCTGAAGGTGGCGCGTCAGATGGGCGTAACCGTATCGTGTGACTTGAATTACCGCAGCAAACTTTGGTCGCCCGAAAAGGCACAATCCGTGATGCGGCCCCTGATGGAATACGTGGACGTGTGTATCGGTAACGAAGAGGACGCGCAGATGTGTCTTGGTTTTAAGCCAGATGCTGACGTGCAAGCAGGTCAGACCGATGCCGACGGCTACAAGAATATTTTCTGCCAAATGCAGAAAGAGTTCGGCTTCTGTTATGTTGTCTCGACGCTGCGTGAGAGTTACAGCGCAACGCGCAACGGATGGAAGGCTATGATATTCGACGGCGAGCAATTTTGCAAGAGCCGTTGCTACGACCTCAATCCGATAATCGACCGCGTGGGCGCCGGCGACTCGTTTGCGGCAGGCATCATCCACGGTATCATCTCTGGAATGTCGCTTCCCGACACGTTGGAATTTGCGGTGTCGGCCAGTGCTTTGAAGCATACAATACATGGCGATGTGAATTTGTGCAGCGTGGAGGAAGTGATGGCACTGGCCAAAGGAAACGGAAACGGGCGTGTGGTCAGATAAATTGAACTGAGTATGGCAAGATTCGACAAGCTATATGTGTTGCAGCAGATGCAGCAGACGGGAATGGTGCCCGTGTTTTACCACTCTGATGCTGCCGTCGCTAAAAATGTCATTAAGGCGTGCTACGACGGCGGCGTGCGAGTGTTTGAATTTACAAACCGCGGAGATTTTGCGCACGAGGTCTTTGCCGAGTGTGTGAAGTTTGCCGCCACCGAATGTCCCGAGTTGGCTTTGGGCGTTGGCTCGGTGGTGGATCCGGCAACGGCCGCCATGTTCATACAGATGGGCGCTTGTTTCGTAGTTAGCCCGCTTTTCAACCCAGATATTGTGGGTGTTTGTAATCGTCGCCTCGTGCCGTATATCCCTGGCTGCGGTTCGGTGAGCGAAATCGGGCGTGCGCAGGAAATGGGCTGCGACGTGTGCAAGGTTTTTCCGGGCGAAGTTTATGGTCCGGCTTTCGTTAAAGCAATGCTTGCTCCCTGTCCTTGGTCTAAAATTATGGTTACGGGCGGCGTGGCTCCCACGCAGGAAAATCTTTCTGAATGGGTGAAAGCAGGCACGATGTGTGTGGGAATGGGCAGCAAGCTGTTTCCCGCCGACCGTGTGAAGGCTGGCGACTGGAACTACGTGACGCAGAAATGTAGCGAGTCGCTGGCATTTATTGATTCAGCGCGTCGCGGATAACAATTTCGTTTCGTAGAAAAGAGAAAAACCACGTTTCTCTCTTTGCATTTCGCTCGTTTATTCGTAACTTTGGCTGTCGCCGAAATTACTGTCACTCGGAAATGAAATAGAAAAACCACGTTTTCCTCTTTGCATTTCGCTCGTTTATTCGTAACTTTGCCCCCGTTTTAGGGAGAAAATGGCAAAGAAGAATAAAAAAAACAAAGCGCGGTGGTTTGTACCCGAAGGCTTGGAGCCTACGGAACGCGACCGCCGCATACTTTATTGGCAGGAGCGAGGAAAATTGGTGCCCACTCGCAATTTGATTAAGACGGCCGAACAGATAGAGGGCATACGTCGTGCCGGTGTACTCAACACGGCGGTTCTTGACACGGTGGCTGAACATATCCGCGAAGGCATGTGCACCGCCGAGATTGATCGCCTTGTCTACGATTACACCACCAGCCACGGAGGCATCCCGGCACCGCTGAATTACGAAGGTTTTCCAGCCAGTTGTTGCACCAGCGTGAATGATGTTGTCTGTCACGGCATTCCGTCTGACGACGTTCTCGAGGAGGGAGATATCATTAACGTGGATTGCACCACGATTTTGGACGGCTATTATGCCGATGCGAGCCGCATGTTTATTATTGGTCGCACGTCGCCCGAGCGTCAGCGACTGGTTGATGTGGCGTGGGAATGCCTCAAAATCGGAGAAGCGGCGTGCAAACCATATTGTTTTGTCGGCGACTTGGGCCACGAAATTGCTGCGCATGCGCACAAAAATGGCTGCAGCGTAGTTCGCGACCTCTGCGGACACGGCGTCGGCCTGCAGTTCCACGAAGAACCCGACGTGGAGCATTACGGGAAACGAGGTACGGGAATGTTGCTGGTGCCCGGTATGGTCTTCACAATCGAGCCGATGATTAACGCCGGCGACTGGGAAGTTTGTGGCGATGAAGAGGACGAAACCGAGTGGATTGTGCTTACCGAGGACGGAAGCGACAGCGCGCAGTGGGAACACACCTTTGTGATGACGGAGGACGGCGTGGAGATTCTGACGCATTAAGTGCGACGACTCAACTACTGCGTGCGAATAGAAAAAATCGACATGGACGAAAAGCATATATATATATTAGGTATAGAGAGCAGCTGCGATGATACGTCGGCTGCCGTGCTGCGAGACGGAGTCTTGCTGAGCAACGTTACGGCCAGTCAGGCTGTGCACGAAGCGTATGGTGGCGTCGTGCCCGAGCTTGCCAGCCGTGCACACCAGCAAAACATCGTGCCGGTGGTAGATCAAGCGCTGGCACGTGCTGGCGTACGACGCGAGGAACTGAGTGCCATTGCCTTTACGCGTGGTCCTGGGCTCATGGGTTCGCTGCTCGTTGGCGTGTCGTTTGCAAAAGGTATGGCTGCGGCACTGGGCATACCACTCGTAGATGTGAATCATCTGCAAGGTCATGTGCTGGCTCACTTCATCCATACGCCTGAGGATGACTATGTGTCGCCCGAATTCCCATTCCTATGTTTGCTGGTAAGTGGCGGAAACAGCCAGATTGTGAAGGTTAATAGCTACAAAGACATGCAGATAATCGGGCAGACAATCGACGACGCAGCCGGAGAAGCAATCGACAAATGTTCGAAAGTGATGGGTCTCGGCTATCCCGGCGGGCCCATTATCGACCGTCTGGCACGTCAGGGAAATCCCGACGCCTTCCAGTTTTCGAAGCCTAACATCCCCGGATACGATTATAGCTTCAGCGGTTTGAAGACCAGCTTCCTTTATTCTTTGCGCGACTGGACGCGGCAGGATCCAGACTTCGTGCAGCATCATCTGAACGACCTCGCCGCATCGCTCGAAAAGACGGTTGTGGATATTCTTATGAAGAAGCTTCGTCTGGCCGCTCGCGACCTGAAAATAAAACGCGTGGCTGTGGCAGGCGGCGTCTCGGCCAACAATGGCTTGCGAAATGCGTTTCACGACTACGCGCGCCGCTTTGGGTGGCAGATTTTCATCCCGCGGTTTAGTTACACGACAGACAATGCTGCCATGATTGCCATTGCAGGATATTTTAAATTCCTCGACAAGGATTTCTGCCCAATGGACGCTCCGGCATACAGTCGAGTCTCGGTTTGAATGCCACATGATGTGGCGCTTGTGATTGCGACGTGTGTCGTCATGTTGTGGCACACGTCATATTCTGAAAACTGCGTGCAAAAATAAAAAAACGACGTGTCGAATCTGTATTTCTTGCTCGCGGCAGCCTATTTCAGACCTCTCTCTGCTGCAAAATCAGCGTGTTGCAGAAAAAAAACATTAAAAGATTTGCGCATTACGTAGAAAAGGCGTACCTTTGTGCGCTGTTTGGAAAAAGTTTGTTGGAGTAGACAAAAGAAAAAAGAAATGTCTAAGATTTGTCAGATTACAGGGAAAAAGGCCATGATTGGCAATAATGTTTCGCATTCCCGCCGGCGTACAAAAAGAAAATTCGACGTGAATCTGTTCGAAAAGAAGTTCTATTACGTCGAGGAGGACTGCTGGATTAGCCTTAAGATAAGCGCTTCCGGTTTGCGTTACATCAATAAAGTTGGACTCGACGCTGCGTTGAAAAATGCCGTAGCGCAGGGTTATTGTGATTGGAAGGACATAAAAATAATCGGTTAAAGACGTTCGACGATTATGGCAAAGAAAGTTAAAGGTAACAGAGTGCAGGTAATTCTGGAATGCACCGAGATGAAGCAGAGCGGACTGCCCGGTACGTCTCGTTATATCACTACGAAAAATAGAAAGAACACGCCGGAACGTTTGGAACTGAAGAAGTACAATCCGATTCTGAAGCGCATGACCGTTCACAAGGAAATCAAGTAAAATTATTATTGTATGGCAAAGAAAACTGTGGCCACGTTGCAGACAGGCAAAACTGACGGCCGTTCGTATACAAAGGTGATTAAGATGGTGAAGAATCCGCAGACGGGAGCTTATAGTTTCGACGAGCAAATGGTTCCCAACGAAGCTGTGAAGGATTTCTTTAAGAACTAAAAAAATAACCTGCTCACGCAGGAATTCTGATACGAGCCGCAACTATTCTGGTTGCGGCTTTTATTTTTTCTATTTATTTTGTGAATAATCGCCTCTTTAACGTCAAAACCTACACGTTTTAGCGTATCCTACACGCTTGCCTACACAGTAATAACAGTTTATGGTCCAGCTAACTAACCTGCGGAACGTGTAGGATGTAGGTTTTTTCGAGGAAAAAAGATTGTGGGATGTAATTACTCTTGTCATTAAAGCATCCAGCGCGGACGCCTCGGATGGTATCTCTATGTTCTCATTTTATTTTCTGATTTTCTGCGATGAATTCGAGATTTTTGCCTATCTTTGCGGCGAAAACGGATGTAGTTTATGGGATTATTTAATTTCTTTACAAAAGAAAAGAAGGAGGCGCTGGATCAGGGTCTCGATAAAACGAAGAGGAGTTTCCTGGAAAAAATTTCCCGGGCCGTAGCAGGAAAGACTAAGATAGACGACGAAGTTCTTGACGACCTCGAGGAAATTCTTGTGACGAGCGACGTCGGAGTGGACACAACGCTACGCATAATTGATCGCGTGCAGGCTCGTGTCGCCCGCGACAAGTATGTAACGACTTCGGAGTTGAACGAACTATTGCGCGATGAAATCGCTCTTTTGCTCACAGAGAATAATAGTTCGGACACGGATGGTTATGTGATTTCCGACGCGCGGCCTTACGTAATCATGGTGGTGGGCGTTAATGGCGTCGGCAAGACTACTACAATCGGAAAGCTGGCATACCAATTTAAGAAGAACGGACTGAAAGTCTTTCTTGGCGCAGCCGACACGTTTCGTGCAGCAGCCGTAGAACAACTTGTCATTTGGGGCGAACGTATCGGCGTTCCGGTGATACATCAGCAGACAGGAAGCGATGCGGCGAGCGTGGCTTTCGATACGTTGAGTAGTGCGAAGGCCAATGGCGCCGACGTTGTAATCATTGACACGGCTGGACGACTGCATAACAAGAAGGGCTTGATGGACGAACTGTCGAAAATCAAACGCGTGATGCAGAAAATTGTGCCCGACGCGCCGCATGATGTGATGCTTGTCCTCGATGCTACAACGGGACAGAATGCTTTTGAGCAGGCAAAGCAGTTTACTGCAGCAACGGCAGTCAGCAGCATGGCTGTGACGAAGCTGGACGGAACAGCAAAGGGCGGCGTTGTAATTGGTATCAGCGACCAGTTTAAAATTCCCGTGCGATATATAGGAATCGGCGAAGGAATGGACGATTTGCAGCCTTTCAACCGTAGGGAATTTGTGGATTCGCTTTTCGGAAAAGATACGAAGGAATGAGAAAACCACGCGTCGATATTATCACGATGGGCTGTAGCAAGAATCTTGTGGACAGCGAACATCTGATGCGGCAATTGCAGCTTTCGGGTTTCGACGTGCGTCACGACGAAGACCCGAAGGGTGAAATCGTCATCGTTAACACGTGCGGTTTCATCGGCGATGCGAAGGAGGAGAGCATTCAAATGATATTGGAGATGGCGCAGCGCAAGGAATCCGGACAGCTGAAACATCTTTATGTGATGGGCTGCCTGTCGCAACGCTATTTTTCAGAGCTGAGAACCGAGATTCCCGAAGTTGATAAATTCTATGGCAAGTTTGATTTCAACAATCTTCTCGCCGACCTTGGGAAGATTTATCAGCCCGCATTTCGAATGGAGCGCTGTCTCACCACACCTTCCCACCATGCGTATTTGAAGATTTCTGAAGGTTGCAATCGAAAATGTGCGTATTGCGCCATTCCAATCATCACGGGAAATCATAAGAGCCGACCTGCCGAGGAAATTATTGCAGAAGTGCAGTGGCTGGTGAAACAGGGTGTGCGCGAGTTCAATGTCATAGCTCAGGAACTCACTTACTACGGCCTGGACCTATATGGCCGACGTGCGATAGCCGAACTTGTGCAGCGGATATCCGATGTGCCGGGCGTGGATTGGATAAGGTTGCACTATGCTTATCCTACTGACTTCCCGATGGAGCTGCTATCAGTAATGCGTGAACGCGAAAACGTCTGCAAGTATCTCGACATTGCCCTGCAGCATATTTCTGATTCGCAGCTGAAGGCCATGCATCGTCACACCACTTCGGCCGAGACGCGTGCACTGGTGGAGAAACTGCGTTCAGAAGTGCCCGGCATTCACCTTCGCACCACGTTTATGGTGGGCTTCCCGGGTGAAAGTGACGCGGACTTTGCCGAGTTGCTCGACTTTGTGCGTTGGGCGCGGTTTGAGAGAATGGGTGCTTTTGCGTATAGCCCAGAGGAGGGCACTTATAGTTTTGACCATTACACGGACGACGTGCCGCAGGATGTCAAGCAAAATCGGCTTAGCCGCCTGATGCGCCTGCAACAGCAAATCAGTTCTGAAGTACAAGAGGCTAAGGTTGGAGAGACGCTACGTGTCATCTTCGACCGCGCCGAGGGTGACTATCTGGTGGGCCGCACGCAGTTCGACTCGCCCGAAGTGGACCCCGAGGTGTTGGTGAAGCTCGCAGATGCTAAAGATGCGGCCGTTGGACATTTTTCCGAAGTAAGAATCGACAGCGCCGATGACTTCGATCTCTACGGACATTGCGTCTGATGGAGTTAAATACACGATAATTCAATTAAGACTATGAATAACAAGGAATTTATCGCCTTTCTTTCTGAGAAAAACGGCACATCCACTCGGATCACGGCAGAGCTGACAAATGCGCTGGTGGCTGAGGTTTCGGCACAGCTGGAGGAAGAAAATACCGTTTCCATCGCCGGTTTCGGCGCTTTCGAGGTGAAGAAGAAATTGGAACGCGTGTTGGTTAATCCCGCCACAAAGCAGAGAATGCTGGTGCCGCCCAAGATTGTGGTGAATTTCAAACCCAACAACGCGCTTAAGGACAAGGCGAAAAGTAAATAAGGCTATGGAAAAGAAAATCTCTCTTCAGGACCTGGCCGAAGCATTGGCCTCGAGAAAAAATATTTCGCGCCGCGAAGCCGACACGTTCGTGCGCAATTTCTTCGATTGCGTGACGCAGTGCGTAGTGGATGACAAGGTGCTGAAAATAAAAGGACTGGGCACTTTTAAATTAATCGAAGTGGCATCGCGCGAAAGTGTGAACGTGAATACGGGCGAGAGGATTGTCATTCCCGGGCATTCAAAGGTTAGTTTTGCACCCGACACCTCGTTGCGCGATCAGGTGAACAAGCCGTTTGCAGATTTTCAAACGGTAATTCTGAACGAGAACACGCCGTTGGATGAAATGGAACGCACCGAACCCGTCACGCCGCTGCCTGTGGCTGATTTTCCGGAGGAAACGGACGACGAGGATGACTTAGATATCAGCGTAGATGAAGTGTCGACGGGTGCGGACGACGTGGAGCAGGCAGAGGAACGCGACGACGAAGATATACAATCGGAAGCTGCAACGGAAGATGTGCCCCCCGTCGACGACGACAATGCAGGCGAAAATGCTGAGCCTCAGGTTGAGACTGCTGCCGAGGCGCATGCCGTAGCAACAGTGCCTGCGGCCGTTTCTGCTGCTGCCGCACCTGCTGTGCAGGTCGTTCACAAGGGTATTTCTCCTTGGTTCGCTTTGCTTTATGCGTTGGTGACGCTGCTTTTGATGGGGCTGAGCTATTATCTTGGTTACTCTCGCATCTTGTCGCTGAATATTCAGCGGCCTAAAACCGAGCAGACACAGGTTGTTCGGAAAAAGACGAACGTTTCAGCCGCACAACATCAGAAGGCCGCAGCTAAACCGAAGCCCAAACCTTCGCCAACCGACCTTTATCCGCAGGTTCCTGGCGGCAAGTATCTGATAGTTGGCACGCGACGTGTGCACATTATGCGTGTGGGTGATAGCATTCTGAAGCTCGCCGTTAAGGAATACGGCCATAAGGATTTCGCGCAGTACATTATCGTATTCAATCAGTTCCCCAATCCCGACGTGATTTCCGTGGGTGCTGAGGTGAAGATTCCCGAGCTGAAAGAGAATAGGTAGCGCGCAGAAATTCAGACGGATGCTTCTGTTTCTTTAAGCATTACACGAGGCGTAGATTTTTGTGTGCTTTGGCGATAGAAAAACTACGTGTGGTAATGACGAATGCCACACGTAGTTTTTGTTTTTGCGACGTGTAGTTTTTGTTTTTGCGACGTGTAGTTTTCGCGGTTGCGACGTGTGGCATTTTTGCTGCGACGCGTGGCTCGTCGGCTGTTTTACTTTATTTAACACTCCGATAACTTTATTTAGAACAATAGGGGAGGCTGTATGTGGCAAAAAAGCAGTAAATTTGCGTGTAATTTGAACGACAGAAATACAAAAACATTATATCACAATGGCAGAATCAATTGACATTCGCGAACTAAATGAGCGCATCGAGCGCCAAAGTGGCTTTGTTACAAATCTTGTGACGGGCATGAATCAAGTTATCGTTGGGCAGAAACATCTGGTGGAATCCTTGCTAATCGGCCTGCTGAGCGACGGACATGTATTACTTGAGGGCGTGCCGGGACTGGCAAAGACGAAAGCCATAAAAACATTGGCTCAACTAGTGGACGCCAAGTTCAGCCGTATCCAATTTACACCCGACTTGTTGCCAGCCGACGTTATCGGCACGATGATTTACAGCCAGAAGGACGAAAAGTTCGTGGTGGAGCAGGGACCCGTCTTTGCCAACTTCGTGCTGGCCGACGAAATAAACCGTGCGCCGGCTAAAGTGCAGAGCGCACTGCTGGAGGCTATGCAGGAACGACAGGTGACAATCGGCAAGACAACTTACGCGCTGCCTAAACCATTCCTCGTTTTGGCTACACAGAACCCCATCGAGCAGGAAGGCACGTATCCGCTGCCTGAAGCCCAGGTGGACCGTTTTATGCTCAAGGTGGTGATAGATTATCCGAAACTCGACGAAGAGAAACTTATCATTCGCCAGAATATTTCTGGCGAGCAAGAGAACGTTCGTCCTGTGCTGTCGACCGATGACATCCGACAGGCGCGCGATGTGGTGCGACAGGTCTATATCGACGAAAAGATAGAGCAATACATTGCCGACATCGTGTTCTGTACCCGATTCCCGGAGAAGTACGGACTGAAAGAGATAGCCGATTTCGTGGAATTCGGCGGGTCGCCGCGTGCCAGCATCAACTTGGCACTGGCAGCGCGAGCCTACGCATTCATCAAGCACAGAGGTTACGTGATTCCCGAGGACGTGCGAGCTGTAGCACACGACGTGCTGCGTCACAGAATCGGCCTGACGTACGAGGCAGAAGCAAACAACGTAACGAGCGAGGAGATAGTAAGCAAGGTAATAAACAAGGTGGAGGTTCCCTGATAAATGGAGACGTCAGAAATTCTGAAGCGCGTCAGGCAGATAGAAATCAAGTCTCGCGGCTTGAGCAACAACATCTTCGCCGGCGAATACCACTCTGCGTTTAAGGGACGCGGCATGGCATTCTCCGAGGTGCGCGAGTATCAGTATGGCGACGACATACGCGACATCGAATGGAACGTAACGGCGCGTTTCAACAAACCATACGTGAAAGTGTTTGAGGAGGAACGCGAACTCACAGTTATGTTGCTTGTGGACGTCAGCGGTAGCCTGAACTTTGGCACAATTCGTCAGACGAAACGCGAAATGCTGACCGAGATAGCCGCCACGCTGGCCTTCTCGGCCATTCAGAACAACGATAAGATTGGCGTAATCTTCTTCTCAGACAAGATAGAGAAGTTCGTGCCACCGAAAAAAGGACGCAAACATATCCTTTATATCATACGCGAACTGCTCGATTTCACACCCGAGAGTCGGAAAACCGACGTCGGTTGTGCCATCGAGTACCTGACACAAGCACTGAAACGACGCTGCACGGCTTTCGTGCTGAGCGACTTTCTCGACACGAAGGACTTCTCACAGGCGCTGACAATAGCTAATCGCAAGCACGACGTCGTGGCAATTCAGGTTTACGACAAGCGCGTGGCTGAGTTGCCGAACGTGGGATTGCTGAAAGTGCACGACGCAGAGACCGGACGTGAGCAGGTCGTGGACACCAGTAGCGCCGCAGTAAGACGTGCGCATGCAGTTTGGTGGAAATCGCAGGGCGAACGCTTGCGCGACACGTTCAACCGCAGCAATGTGGACGCCGTAAGCATCCGTACCGACCAAGATTACGTGGCTGCGCTGATGAGTTTGTTTGCCCGACGCAGTTGAAAACAAAAATCGGAAATGACACCAGAAATGAAACTATTGCAGATAGCACATGAAACCGCGGCAATTTTTCTTCTTTGCCTCGTGACGTCAGTGGCAGAAGCACAGGTCACGGTGGAAGCGCGGATAGACTCTGTGAATCTTTTCATAGGTGAGCAGACAGACATCACGCTCGACGTAACTTTCGGGTCAAAGCAGAAACTTACGCTTCCCGCACTTAAAAAGGGGACCGAGTTGGTGCCGAATGTGGAGGTGCTGAACGTCACATCGCCCGACACCACGTTCCTCAACGACGGAAAGACGCTGGAGGTGGTGCAGAAGTATACTGTCACGGCTTGGGATTCGGCGCTTTATTATCTTCCTCCCTTCGTGGTGGAAGTGGACGGACAACGCTACGAATCTAAGAGCCTGGCCTTGAATGTCTATACAGTGGACATTGATACGCTCCACACCGACCGCTTCTTTCCGTCCAACGACGTGATGGCACCGCCCTTTGCATGGGACGACTGGCGTGCTATTGTGGGCGGCGCTTTCCTTGTGACCTTGCTTTTCATCGTCAGCTACGTGCTCTTCGACCGTGCACGAAAGGGTAAACCCATCGTACGAATCGTGCGTCGAAAGAAAGTGCTCCCGCCACACAAGGTTGCAATTGCCGAAATCGAGAGAATCAAAGCCGACAGAAAGTGGGCCGAGGAGGACAGCAAGGAATATTACACGCAGTTGACCGAAACGCTGCGCGTGTATATACAGAATCGATACGGATTCAGTACGATGGAGATGACCTCCGCCGAGATTATCGAGCGTCTCCTGCAGGAGGACGACGGCGGGCAGGCACTCGACGAACTGCGCGAAATCTTCCGGACGGCCGATCTGGTGAAATTTGCGAAGTACAGCACGCTTATAAACGAGAATGACGCCAACCTGATGGCGGCTGTGGAATATATAAACCAAACGAAGCAAGAGGTGGATCCAAACGCCAAACCCGAGCCGGAAATCATAAAAGAGACTGACAAGAAGCGTCTGAACCAAGTTCTGACGATGCGGATTGTGGCATGCCTCATGGTGGCACTTGGTGTTGCGGCCTTTGGATGGATTGCCTGGCGGCTGTGGGATCTTATTTCCTGAGTCCTGTACCGCAGGTTATAATGTAAAGAAACGAAAAGATGACATTTGCAAACTCTGAATACCTCCTTTTGTTGTTGCTGCTCGTGCCGTATATATTATGGTACTTGCTGTCGCATCAGCACATAACGCCCTCGCTACAGGTCAGCACGACCGAAGTATTCCGGTTGGCGCGGCCCACTTTGCGGCAACGGCTCATACATTTGCCGTTCCTGCTGCGTGTAATCTGTTTTTCGGCAGCCATCATTGCACTTGCCCGCCCTCAAACCACAAATTATTGGAGCAAGAAAAATGTAGAAGGCATTGACATTATGCTCTGTATGGACGTCAGCACGAGTATGCTGGCCGAAGATTTGAAGCCGAATCGCATCGAAGCTGCACGTGCCGTGGCCATCGAATTTATTTCTGGCCGTCCGAATGATAATATTGGCCTTACGCTTTTTGCCGGCGAAGCGTACACTCAATGCCCGATGACCACAGATCACGCCGTGCTGCTCAATCTTCTGAACGGAATGAAGGCAGATATGGCCATGCGAGGCCTTATCGACGACGGAACTGCGATTGGTATGGGAATTGCGAACGCCGTTTCCCGCCTAAAAGACAGCAAGGCTAAGAGCAAAGTAATCATACTTTTGACGGACGGCACGAATAATCGTGGACAAATCAGCCCTAACACAGCTGCAGAAATTGCACGCAGTTTTGGAATTCGCGTGTATACTATCGGAGTTGGCACGAATGGTACCGCCAGATATCCCTATCCCGTGGCCGGACATATTGAGTACATAAATGTGCCGGTGGAGATAGATACAAAATCGTTGGCTGCCATTGCTTCGAAAACGGACGGCGAATTCTATCGGGCCACTAACACGCAAAAGTTGCACGAAGTGTACGGCCAGATAGACAAACTGGAGAAAACAAAAATGGACGTGAAGCAATATTCCAAACGATATGAGGCATTCGGACTCTTTGCAGCGATTGCCGTAGCTGCTTTGCTGTTGGAATTGTTTTTACGCAAGACGCTTTTGCGGCGGATACCTTAAGGAAGGAGGAAATGTAAATGTTCAGATTCGAGAATCCACATTACCTATATTTATTATTGCTGCTGGTTGTTCTGGCTGCACTGCATTATTATTCTTTTTATCGCAGGCGGAAAAATCTGGAGCGCTACGGAGATATGAACTTGCTGAAGCAACTGTTCATTGATGTCTCGCGTGTCCGTCCGGAAATTAAGTTTTGGCTCTGCGAAGCCGCGCTTGCCTGTTTTATTGTCGCCTTGGCGCGCCCGCAATTCGGCACGAAGGTGGAAACTCAGGAACGGCAGGGAATTGAGGCTATCATAGCCCTCGATGTCAGCAACTCCATGTTGGCCGAGGACGTTAAGCCCAACAGATTGTCAAAAGCAAAGATGCTTGTGAGCAATATGGTGGATGGCATGAAGGATGACAAAGTCGGGCTGATTGTTTACGCCGGCCTGGCTTTCACTCAACTGCCCATCACAAGTGACTATGTGAGCGCGAAAATGTTTCTCGAGACCATCAGTCCCGACATGATTAACGTGCAGGGAACGGACATTGCTGAGGCGATAAAATTGGCGCAGCGCAGCTTTACTGCACAAGACGGCGTTAGTCGCGCCATTTTCGTCATTACGGACGGCGAAGACAACGAGGGCGGAGCTGTAGAAGCTGCAAAGGAAGCTGCGGAAAAGGGCGTTCGTGTTTATGTTTTGGGCGTGGGAGATCCCGGAGGAGCACCCGTGCCAATGCCTGGAACAAACCATTATATTCTCGACGAGGAAGGCAATGTCGTAGTTTCCAAACTGAACGAGGAAATGTGCCGCGAGATAGCGCGGGCAGGTAACGGCAGTTATATTTTTGTTGACAACAGCAGTTCCGCTCAGAAGAAGCTGTCGGAGCAGGTGGACCGACTGGCGAAAGCAAAAATGGAGGCTACCGTTTACAGCGAGTACGACGAGCAATTCCAGGGCTTCTTGCTTTTGGGTTTGCTTTTCCTGCTGGTCGATGTGTTCATCCTTGAGCGTCAGAACCACAAGTTCCGGCTTTCGGATTTGTTCAAGAGAAAGGAGAAAAACGTATGAGACTGCTGATAATTTTATTCACGCTCTGTGCCGTTGGAGTTTCTGCCCAGAACGAGCGCGATTACATAAGGCGAGGAAACCGGTTGATGCGTGACACAGTTTACGCAAAGGCACAAGTGGAGTATCAAAAGGCCATTGAGTTTGACAACACTTCGGCGCAGGCACATTACAATTTGGGCTGTGCTCTCTTCTTCCAGAACAAGCCGGAAGATGCAATGCGAGAGTACGATACCGCAGTTAAGTTTGAACATAATCCAAGACGCAAGGCGCAGATTTATCACAATATGGGCGTCGTAATGCAGACGGCACAGCAATATGACAAAGCTGTGGCATGTTATCAGAACTCTTTGCGCAACGACCCGACTTGCGATGAGACACGTTACAATTATGCTCTGGCGCTTTATATGCTCAAGAAGCAGCCGCCGCAGGGTGGTGGCGAGAGCCAGAATCAGAACGACCAAGGGCAGGACGAAAAGAAAGAGCAGGACAAACAGGAGCAGAAGGAAGAGAAGCAAAATGATTCCAGCGAGCAGCAAAATCCTCAGCCTAAGGACGAAATGAGCAAGGAGAACGCCGAGCAGATGCTCAAGGCAGCGATGCAAGACGAAAAGGACACTCAGGAAAAAATACAGCGCGCGTTGCAGCAACCGCAGCAGAAGCGTCTGCAAAAACAATGGTAAATGAAAATTTCGTTATGAAGCACAGAAACATACTTTTTGCCCTTTTGGTTTTGGTGGCGACGGCCGCCGGCGCGCAGGTTTCCGTGCGCTTGCAGGCTCCACAGCAAGCCGAGGTGGGCGCACGAATACGCGTTAGTTATGTTGTAAACACGACCGACGTGGAAGATTTCGACGTGGGAGATTTCGACGGATTCCGTGTGCTTTATGGTCCAAGCACGAGCAGTTCGAGTAGTTTCTCGATGGTGAACGGAAAAACCACAAAGTCGAGCAGCATGACTTTCACGTACACCGTGGTTCCAAGTACGGAAGGAAAGCTGATAGTTCCGTCCGCCACCGTGAAAGTTGACGGCAAGTCGTACCAAAGCGGCACTGCCACAATCGACGTACTGCCTGCGTCGGATAACTCGCAGGCGCAGAGCCAACACAATTCGCAGCAGGGCGGTGGTGCGCAGGCCGACAGAGCGAGAACTTCGGGCGGCAATATTGGGCCGAAAGACCTGTTCATTACCGTCACGGCAAACAAGAAAAAAATATTTGAGCAGGAGGCAGTGCTGCTTACATACAAGCTTTACACACTTGTCAACGTGCAGCAGATTGCCGGCGACATGCCGCAACTCGACGGATTCCACGTCCAAGAGATAGATCAGAAGGCACAAATGTCGCTGAAGTACGAACGATACGAAGGACGCAACTACGGGACAGCGGTCTGGCGACAGTATGTTTTGTTCCCGCAGAAGGTCGGAAAACTGAAAGTGCCCAGCATTTCCTTCGATGCGCAAGTGGAGCAGACAAATACTTCAATGGATCCGTTTGATATCTTCTTCGGCGGAGGCAGCCTGACACAGGTCGTAAGGAAGACAATCACAACACCCGCGCTGGAAATCGATGTGCAACCGCTCCCGACACCAAAGCCAGCAAGCTTCTCGGGAGCCGTGGGAAAATTCACACTCACGGGCAGTCTTACTCCCACCGAACTTAATGCCAACGATGCTGCCACGTTGCGGCTGATAGTCAGCGGGCAGGGAAACATGAAGTTGATGCAAGCTCCCAAGGTTTCCTTCCCGTCGGATTTTGAAATCTACGACCCGAAGGAGACCGACAAGACGTCGCAAACCTCCACCGGCGCACGTGGGAATAAGATTTTCGACTATGTAGTTGTGCCGCGCCACGGCGGGAAGTACTCCGTGCCTCCTGTCGAATTCTCGTATTTCGACCCTGAGAAGGGCACTTACACCACGTTGCATACCGATTCCTTCCACGTCTCGGTGGCTAAGAGCAAAGGTCGTACGGCAGTTGTCACGCAGGAGCAGGAAGAACTTAAAGTGCTGAACGATGACATTCGGTATATCAAAAAGCGCCATTTGACGCTTCGCAACGATGCCGACACCTTCTTCGGTTCGGGACGTTACTGGGCAGTTTATGCAGGAATGACAGCCGCTTTCCTGCTACTCCTCGCGCTGTTTTATCGTCGTGCAAAGGAGAACGCCAACGTTTCTAAGCTTCGCGGCCGCAAAGCCGGCAAGGCGGCAGGAAAAAGACTGCGTGCCGCAGCTCGACTTATGAAGGCTCATGACAGCAAAAACTTCTTCGAGGAAGTGATGAATGCACTGCTCGGATATGCGGCCGACAAGCTTAATCTTCCGCTTGCCGACCTGAACAAAGAGAACGTGAGTCAGCGACTTTCCGAGCGTGGCGTGGGCAGCGATTTGGTTTCCGGCTTTGTCGGTGTACTCGAGGAGTGCGAGTTTGCACGTTTCGCGCCCGGTGATTCGGATGCCACGATGGAGAAAATTTTTGCCAGCGCCACTGAGATAATTAACAAGTTGGACGCCGCAATTAAGAAGTCATAAACTATGAATACGAAAAAGCATATTTTCTTTCTGCTGTGTTGCATCCCGTTTCTGACGTTGCGGGCTGCAGATTTGAACGGCGAGAAGGCTCATGCCGACAGTCTTTACGCGCAGGAGGAGTACGAAAAAGCCGCTGCGATATATCAGACTATGGCCGACAGCGTACAGGACGCTGAAGTCTTCTACAACCTTGGCTGCTGCCATTACCGGCTCGACGACATGGCACACGCTGTACTTTGGTTCGAGCGCGCTGCGCTGCTGAAACCAGGCGACAAAGACATTCGTTTCAACCTCGAACTGGCGCGCAGCAAGACGATAGACCGCATCACACCTCGTCACGAATTTTTCCTCGTGTCTGTGTTTCGTTGGCTGACACAGCTGATGAGTCTCCGGCAGTGGGCCGTGCTGTGCATCGGGCTCTTTGCCGTCTCGCTGCTCGCACTCGGAATGTTTCTCTACAGCGACCGATATGCACTCCGCCGCGCGGGGTTCTACACTTTCGTTCTCTTTCTCTTGCTGACGGTGCTGGGCAATGTTTGCGCGTTCGCCCAACGAAGTTTTGCTGCCAACCGTCACAGCGCCATCATCATGGTGCCCTCTGTCACCGTTCGCAGTACGCCGTCCGAAAGCGGCAATGAACTTTTCGTCTTGCACGAGGGGACAAGGGTGGAAATTCGCGATGACAGCATGAAAGACTGGTGCGAGGTGCAGATTGCCGACGGCAAGGTCGGCTGGGTGGCGCGCAAGGTGATGGAGACCATCTGACGCGGCGTTCCGGAAGCCACGTGTAGTTTGGGCGATTGCGACGTGTAGTTTTCAAAAATCTACGTGTAGTTTTTCTCCACGCCACGTGTAGTTTTTAAAGTAGTGCAGGTCGTCGTCTCATTCGCGACCCGAGAAATAAATATTAACGCAAACCGAAAGCCATGAGCGAACCTTTTGCATGGAATAAATCACTCTTCCTTTTTCTTAATGGGAGCGATTCTCTTTATCTCGACGGCGTGATGTGGACACTCTCGCAGACCGTCACATGGGTGCCTTTGATGCTTCTTATTGCATACATTCTCTTTAAGAATTTCGAGCGGCAGCATGTGCTGCTATATTTACTGGCTGGCGCACTGCTGATTTTCGCCACAGACCAACTATCGGCCCACGTGATAAAACCGTACTTCGGCATGTGGCGTCCCACACACGACCCGTTGCTTGCCGGCATGGTGGACGTTGTTTCGGGCTATCGTGGCGGACTCTACGGTTTTCTCTCGTCTCATGCCGCCAATACCTTTGCGGGCGCAATGTATTTTGCGCTGCTGTTCCGTTCGCGCAACGTCAGCCTCTCGCTTTTCTGCTACGCCATTTTGGCCAGTTATAGTCGCATATATTTGGGCGTGCACTTCCCGCTCGATATTTTGGCAGGTGCTGTCTTCGGTCTTCTCATGGGGCTGCTCGTTTACTTGCTGGTACATTTCATACAGCAACGCTTCATGCCTGCGCGTACGGTCTTTTCTTCGGCCTACACCTCGTCCGGCATCCAGCGTATGGACTGCAACATTGTTGTTGTCACCTTTGCTCTGACGCTCATCTACGTGCTGTTGCGCGCCATCTTTTACGCCGTAACCCTCTAATCTACGTTTCCCGCCGCATGAAATACGCCTGCTTGCTTCTGATTCCGCTCTTGCTTTCAGCGTGTTCGCCGCAGTCTGCCGGCGATGCTGAACGTGATGCAGCCGACTCGTGCAACGTGCGGTCTTACCAACTGCGTTACGTGGATATCGACAGCGCGGCCTATTATGCCGACGAGGCACTTCGTCATTCGGCGCATTACACGTCGGGGCGTGAGGAAGCAGAGGTCAACAAAGCGTTTGTTGCCTATCAGCAGATGGATTTCGACGGCGCGTTGCAGATGCTGTCGCACGTCACTCGACGCTCGCGTAACCAGTTCTTGCAACTTTCTGCACATGTGCTGACGATGAAGATAGCGCAGCGTGTGGGCGACGGCGAGTTGTTCTTTGCTCAGCGTAACGCTGCACTGCGCATTCTGCAGCGCGTATCCGAAGATTCCGAGGCCATCAGCGAACACAACCTCGCGCTGCTCGACTACGCCCGCAGCGAGTTGCACATCGTCAGCAGTACGTATTACTATTATCTTGGGCTCACAGACGCTGCCGTGCGCGAGATTAATGTGGCCGGCGAGTGTGTCCGCGAGACAAACGATATGTCGCAGCGGCTCAACTACAGCTACATGCTGGGTAGCGGCGGTCTGATTCAAGGCGAACCAGAGGACGTTGCCTTGCAGGAGTTTGGCCATCTTTTCCGAGCTTACACTTTGGCCAGTGGGCGCGGCGTGACGTATTTCGAGGCCAACACGTTGCAGGCTCTCGCTTCGCTGCTGAATGACAATTCCGACGTGAGCACTTTCGTCCGACAACAGCGTGCAGCTGCGGTCGAGTACCTTGCCGTGCAGCACAACGCACAAGGCGATTCTGCGCTCGCCTTGGCGCTGGTTCAGCACGCTGTGTTGTTGTTCGAGCGATATCACGACCTTTATCAGACAGCATGTGCATATCGCACACTCGGCGAGGTCTATTTTTCTCGTGGCGAGTACGAGACTGCACTTGGCGCCTTCCTGCATGCACTTTCCCTCGTCGAGGAACAGAAGAAACGTAGTTCGCTTTCCGTCAATCCGTGGATGGCCGGCATCCGCGAGCGCTTAAGTATGACGTACGCCGCGCTTGGCGACCAAGAAAAGTCGGATGCCAACCGGAATATCTACCTCGACCTTCTGGATGAGTATCGTCAGAATTTTGAATCCGAACTTCGTTTGCGCGAACTTTCGCGCGAACTTGTTTCGTTGCGCGTGCGAGCCGTCGTGCTCATCGTGCTGGTGGCGTTTTCTGTCCTTTTGGCTGTGTTGTATGGCCGTAGGATGCGTCGGCGCAACCGCAGGCATGGCCTCCACCTCTCGCAGTTCCGACAGTCCGACCTGTATACTGAACTCAACGGCGCGTCGAACAGCGTTTGTCAGCTCTTATCCGACGAGGCCGAAGTGTGCGACGACGCTTTGCGCATGAGCCAGCATCACGTAGAAGAGTACAAAATGCAGAATGCGGGCCGTCGTGCCAAAGTTTCGCTCGTCTATTCTATTATTCCGTACCTCGACCGCATGATTGCCGAGGTGTCGCGGATGTCAAAGAACGGCCGGGCAGACGCAGACAGCCTGCAGTACGTCTGCGACCTCTCGTCAGAAATTATGCGCATCAACGAGTCTCTCACCAGTTGGATTCAGATGTCGCAGGGCGAACTGACGTTGCACGTCTCCACATTCGCGATAAACGAAATCTTGCAGGTGATAAATCTCTCGCGAAGCGCGTTCGAGAAGAAAGGACTCGAGCTACGCTTGGCGCAGAGCGACGCGCGCGTAAAAGCCGACAAGGCCTTGACGCTTTTCATGGTGAATACTTTGGCCGACAACGCTCGCAAGTTCACGCCCTCGGGCGGCTCAGTCAGCATCGACGTGCAGGAGGAGGACAGCTACGTCGAGATTGGTGTCTCCGACACGGGAGTCGGACTCAGTCCACACGATGTGGAGGTTCTCAACGACAGCAAAGTTTACGATGCTTCGACCATTGGCGCGAAAACCGAAGGCAAAGGTTTCGGTTTTGGCCTGATGAATTGCAAGGGCATCATTGGCAAATATCGCAAGACATCGCGCATTTTCGATGTTTGCAAGTTCGGCGTCAGCAGTTCCGAAGGTCAGGGCAGCCGTTTCTGGTTCCGAATTCCTCGTGCGCGCACGCTCATTTTATTATGCGGCCTCCTGCTTGGCAGCGTGTCGCGTGGCGCGCAGACAGTTGATGCCTATGCAATGTACGATTCGGTGTTCAATGCCAACGTGGCGGGCCGTCATGCCGATGCGCTTCGCATGGGACAGGAGATATTGCAGCACTTGCCAGCCGAGGATACAGCCTTCGTCGTTCGGCTGCGAAACGAAATTGCGGTGGCGGCACTGGGCGAAAAAGATTGGGCGACGTACCGATTCAACAACGACGAGTGCGTGCGACTGCACAAACTATACACGCAAGACAAGAATATCGAAGGTTATGTCCGAAGGATGCAGACGTTGCAGGACAACGGCCGCGTGTTGTATGTACTCTTGGTGCTCTTCGCACTGTTTATTCTGACCTTGCTTTATTTCCTTTTCCTGCGCTCGGGTTTGCGTTCGGGGCGTCGCTACAAATCTGTCATAGATGGCACACAGTCGTTCGTTCGTCGCGTCATCGAAATTATAGGCGGTTATAAGGTCGACGCAGGTTGCGTGCAGCAAGTTTTGGAGTCAGATGCGTTTGACTCAGAGGTGGCATCTTTCCGCGCACAGATGGAAACCGTGGTACGAGGCAACGATTCGTTGCGCTCTTCTGTCGCAGCCATCGCCACAGACGTCGCAGCCTGCCATTCACGTGTCCGCGACGAGGCGCTGCATTTGGAATCGCTGCTCGAGAAGTCCGAAAAGGCTCGTTTCGAGGAAGACAGGCTCTATGTGATGAGTCAGATTCTCGACAACAGCCTTAGCACCATCAAACACGAAACGATGTATTATCCCGCTCGCGCTCAGCAAATGCTTTCCGTCATGCTCGAGGGCAATACGTCGGCCGAACAAATCAACGATCTCGCGGATCTTCTTCGTTATTATCGCGAGGTGTATATGTTGCTCTACAGGCAGGCCGAACGCCAGCTCGAGCAGCATATTTTCCAGCGTGCGTCGATTTCTGTGAGCGACGCCATAGGCCAGTTCTGCGATATGTTGCGTAAGCAGAAGGACGCGCAGCATCTTGTTGTTTCGCAGGTCGTAACTCCCGATGATGCACGAGTGCTGGCCGACCGCGACCTTTTGCAGACACTGCTTCGTGCGTTGTCACACGATTTCCTGACTGCCACATCTCTTCGCATAAACGCGAGGGCCGAAAATTCGTTCGTCGTTTTCTCGCTTTCCTTTGCCGGAATCGAGGCTGACGACGCGCAGTTGGATAATCTCTTCACTGCGGGATACGCCACGCCGCAGTGTCTCATCGCTCGTCAGATAGTGCGCGAGCACGACGCTTGCAGCGGAATGCCCGGCCTGCGACTCTTCGCAACGAAAGATGCGGAAGGCGGCATCACTATTTGTTTCACTTTGCAGAAAAATTAATGCACATATATTATGGATATGGAACCCTTCAAAGTTATCATTGTTGAGGACGTAAAGTTGGAACTGAAAGGCACAGAACAAATCTTTCGTGCCGAAATTCCAGAGGCAACCATCATAGGAACGGCGCAAAACGAGAGCGAGTTCTGGAAACTCATGCGAGCCGAAGTGCCGGACTTAGTTTTGCTGGATCTTGGTTTGGGCGGCAGCACGACGGTCGGCGTAGATATTTGCCGACAAATCAGAAGTCGCTACGAGAGCGTTAAAATCCTTATTTTCACAGGCGAGGTTCTGAATGAGAAGCTTTGGATTGAAGTTTTGAACGCCGGCGCCCAAGGTATCATACTTAAAACCGGAAATCTGTTGCAGCGCGACGACGTAATGTTGACGATGCACGGGCGGCGCTTCGTGTTCAACGAGCCAATCCTTGAGAAGATTCTTTTCCGCTACCGCAAGTTGGTGATGTCGGAGGCTGAGAAATCTGACGCGCTACTCGACTATGAGATAGATGAGTACGATGAAAGGTACCTGCGCCACCTTGCGTTGGGTTACACGAAAGAGATGATTTCTAATTTGCGAAACATGCCTTTCGGAGCAAAGAGCCTCGAGAAGCGTCAGATCGACCTGATAAATCGTCTTTTCCCCGAGTCGGAACGTTTCGGAGTGAACGCCACACGTCTGGTTACGAAGGCTTTCCAGTTGCATATCCTCGACCCGAATAATTTGGAAGCGGATGAAGAATAAAAGTTTTGGCGCGCAGTTGGTCTCGGTGGCGGCTGTCGTGGCTGGGATAGTACCTTTTGTTTCCTGGGTTTTGCAGGCACTGGGGTTCTCGGTACGCAGTCTTTTGTCCGATGATGGCGTGAGATGGTTTTTCCAGCACGGCGCCGAGTCGCTTTTCGGCTACGGCGTGCTGGTCGGCATCTTTGCCCTGTGCGCTTTTGCGTGTCTCCGCTTCGTTGGCATGGGTGAAAGTGTGCGTCGCGGGCCGCTGATTGTCTGCCTGCTATTTGCCGCATCGTTGGATACGTTGCTTCTTTTGGCTGCTTTCCACCCTCGCAGTCCGCTGATTAGCCTTACGGGCTCGCTGTGGCCAAGCCCGCTGGCTCACGGATTGCCTTTCGCGCTGTGCCTGGGACTCATTCTGGTGGCACTTCTCTACGGTGTGCTCGTTCGTGCCATTCGCGACGCCTCGACGTTTGCGCGTTTCCTCTGTTCTGGCTTCACGCGGTATGCTGTATGGATGGTGTTGCTGATGATATGTGCCTTCATCTTCCAATGCCTGAAGTTCGTGCTTTTGCCTGTGTTACCCTCCGTTTCCTAATTAACTTTCGTCGAAAGTGAATCTCTCTGACTTAAATCCTGCCCAACAGGAGGCCGTAAAATGTATAGAAGCCCCGTCGCTGGTTATAGCTGGCGCCGGAAGTGGAAAAACACGTGTGCTGACCTACAAAGTGGCGTATCTTCTCGAACACGGTTACGCGCCGTGGAACATACTCGCACTCACGTTTACCAACAAGGCTGCACGTGAAATGCAGGAGCGCGTGGGACAGCTGGTCGGTGCGCAGCATGCCGAGAAACTTTGGATGGGCACTTTCCACAGTATCTTTGCTCGGATTCTTCGTATCGAGTCTCAATTTCTGAATTTCACGTCCGACTTTACCATTTATGACGCCGACGACAGCAAAAACCTGCTGAAGGCTATCATCCGCGAAATGCAGCTGGACGACAAACAATACCGACTTGGCACGGTTGTCGCGCGCATTAGTTCGGCAAAGAACGTTTTGATGTTGCCGGAAGCATACTCCAACGATGCGCGTGCCCGCCGCGATCGCGAAAGCAACATGCCGCTGATTCCACAGATTTACGCCGAGTATGTGCGCCGTTGTCGTGTGTCAAACGTAATGGACTTCGACGATTTGCTGCTTAACACGTGGCTTTTGTTTCAGCAACAGCCGGAGATTCTCGAAAAGTACCAAGAGAGATTCCAGTTTGTGCTCGTGGATGAGTATCAAGACACCAATTACGCGCAGCATCGCATCGTGTGGGAACTGACGAAACTGCACCAGAGAGTCTGCGTCGTGGGCGATGATGCGCAGAGTATCTACAGCTTCCGCGGAGCAGAAATAGACAACATACTGAATTTCCAACAGGCGTACAACGGTGCGCGACTCTTCAAGTTGGAGCAAAACTACCGCTCCACCAAGAATATTGTGGCTGCCGCCAACAGTCTGATACATCATAACGAGCGACAGATTAGGAAGGAAGTCTTCAGTCAGAACGATGTAGGCGAGCCGATAGCTGTGTGCCGCGCGTATAGTGCAGAAGACGAGGCAAATCTCGTGGCCCGGCGCGTGCGTGAGTTCGCTCGCCGCGGAATTCCTTTCTGTCAGATGGCAGTACTTTACAGGACAAACGACCAAAGCCGCATTCTGGAGGAAACTTTCAGCGCGTGCTCGCTGCCGTATCGCGTGTACGGCGGAAAATCCTTCTACCAGCGGGCCGAGGTAAAGGGCGCCATAGCTTTTTTCCGACTGGCCGTAAACCTCAATGACGAGGAAGCCCTGAAGCGTGTGATAGATAAACATACGCGTGGGATAGGCCGCACCACACTCGACAAGGTGCTGCACGTGGCGTCCTCGCAGCAGATTCCCGTCTGGGACGTGCTGTCTTCGCCCGAACTGCTCGACGTAAACAAGGGCACGCAGGCCAAACTCGAAGGCTTCCGCCGCATGATGGAGATTTTCCATGAGCTGTCTTTCACGTCCGACGCTTATACACTGGGCATGCAAATCGTTGTAGAATCGGGACTGCGCGACGAAATTTTCAAAGGGAACGAGCCGGAAGATAAGACGAAGCAAGAAAACCTGCAGGAGTTGCTGAACGGAATCAGTTCTTTCGTGGAGCAACAGACGGAACAAGGCGCTGCC